>OIZS01000138.1_pt1 | contig 37369 bp, 47 predicted proteins | sample 1588641 | NCBI WGS metagenome assembly OIZS01 (sample SAMN03283240) | human gut metagenome | biome: human-associated habitat; material: feces | host: Homo sapiens | place: Peru | collected 2012
CCGCCCTACAGAGGGGCGCGGCAAATCGCCCGTAGGGGGAGATGCCACATCGCCCAGACGTCCCGTACACAAAAAAAGAACGCCCGTTAGGCCGCCTGGCATAAGAAAACATACGCCGCAAAAGGCGCGAAGCAGTTTTGCCAAAGCAAATTCGAGCTGAAATTGGCTGCAAAAACGCCCGCATGCTGACGCATGCGGGCGTTTTTTCGGTCGATTTCAGCCGGATAGACACAGGCAAAACCGTGTGTTTTCTTGTGTCAGGCGGCCTTTGGGCGCGGTTTTTTCGTATACATATTTGTCCTTACCGGTTCTTCTTCGCCAGCTCCATCAGCTCCGGGTACTTGGATATGATGTAGCTGTAGCTGCCGCGGCCATGGGGCAGCAGGCAGTCGGAGCAGTCCTTGACGCCGTTTTCCAGATACCTGAAATTGCCGCCGCACTTGCTGCCCAGCGTATACAGCGGGCAGTAGCAGAACAGGCAGTTGAAGTCCTCCGGATGGTTCGTCTTATGGCAGGGAAAAAACTCGCACGCCCGGTGCTGGGTGAAGGAGTAGGCGCACTCCTCCGGCTTCTTGCTGTAAATATCGTCCATTTTACTCCTCCACTGTTACAAGGCCGTCCTCGCCCACGGTGACGGTCATACCTGTCTGTACATACTGCAAAAACTCATCGCCCAGCGAGTCCACCACGGGCATTTTGCTGTCCGTCCACACATCGCCCAAGATGGCGCCGGAGGCGGCCAGCGAGTCGATGGGCAGGGAGAACAGCATGCAGGCGGGCTGCTTGCCGTGGGAGCACACCGTGAACAGCACCATGCCGCCGGTGGTGGAGCCGATGGTCTGGGGCAGGCACAGCGCCTTGCCGATCATGGGCTTTTTGTAGAGGTCGGGGTTATTCTGGTCGCCGCACTTCACCTGCTTGTCGCCGAACATCATAGCCATCTGATAGCTGGCCAGCGTGTTGAACCCGCCGTGGCTCACCAGAGCCTCCGCGGTGCAGGTGCCGGGGACGACGACACGCCCCTTGAACTGCTTCATATCAGCGCCCCTCCTTTCCCGACAGGATGTCCAGTATCTCCGCGTCCGTGTAGTACCGGGCGCTGGTATAGGTGCGCAGCTTGTTGGAATTGGTGATGACCGCCTTCTTCTTGCACAGGGGGTTGTTCATGTACATCAGCGGGCAGATGTAGCTGAGGATCACGCCCATGCTTTGCAGCTTGTAGCCCTCCACGGTGTCCTTGAAGGCGTCCAGCACGGCGGGCGCGGCGGTGAACACCGTGGGCACCGCCACCTGTAAGCGGTTCTGCTGCCGCAGAGCGTCGTGCAGCTTTTCCGTCCATTGGTGCAGCTGCTCCAGCGTCAGATGAGGACAGCCCACGAAGCACAGCTCCGGCCGTGCGGCGGGATCCTTCCAGATCACGGGATAGCTGCGCTTCACCCGCTCCAGCTCCGCGTCGTCGATCACGTAGGTCTGGTAGCCCTCGCACAGCAGGGCTTCACCCTGTTCCCTGGCCTCGGGCGTCAGGTTCTCGATGTGATACAGTCCCACGGCGCCGTTGCTGGCGGTGGCCGCGCCGAAATCCTTCAGATAGGCGCGGTTCTCGTCGTTCAGCTCCGTGCCCAGCCATGTGTCCAGGCCCCGGACGTAGGGCACGTCCTCCATGACCTTCATGCCGATGGCCGAGCCCAAAAGCTGCGGCTCCGGACGGCTCTGGCACTTCACCTCGATGAGCCAGTGGGCCTTGCGCCCCTCGTCGGTCAGCAGGCCGAACTCCGGCACGAAGCCGGCGATGCTGCCCATCAGCTCCAGCATGCCGCTGTTGCGGTTGCAGCGGGCACCCAGCACGCTGTTGGCGTACACCACGGCGGAGGATTCCGCCCAACTGAGGATATCGCCCTTTCTGGGCTGGTTGCCCACCTGCTCCAGATAGCAGGTGCAGGTGTAGCCGTTGTCGGCGGTGATGCCCAGCTTGCGGAGCTGCTCCTCGTAGCGCGCCTGCTGGGTGTACATGATCTTGCGGAACACGATGTCCTCCAGCAGGCTGGTGGGCACGTTTTTGTCCAGCGGACGGGGATCGGCGGTGAATTTCTGGCCGCTGGTCAGTCCGGCCTCGATGAGACGGTCGTACAGGTCGTAGACCGGCTTCATCACCGCCAGACCGAAGGAGATGACGGTGTGGCCGTATTCACCGGTGACGGGCACCATGCGCTGCGCTCCGAAGGTGTCGCCGTACATGACCAGTGTTTTGACCACCTTGGCCATCGTCTCGCCCTGCGCGCCGTCCAGCAGCGCCTGCTGCTGCGGTGTCAACTGCATAAAACCACTTCCTTTGTTCAGAATGGTGTCTTGCTGCCCTTATTGTACCAGTGCGGGGACGGAAAGTCAACTTGACGGACGGGCGGAAGTAGGCTATACTGCGGGAGAAAGGACGGTGGCGTTATGCAGGCGGTGCTTCTGTGGAAGAATATGGCGCAGGTGGCGGACAAGATGGATCCCGCCGTGTTTCAGTATGTGGGCGAGCGCCAGACGGAGAGCTTCGAGGCGCTGGAGCATTTCGACCTGCTGGCTTTCGACTGGTACGATGTGCGTAAGGGCGGCAAGAGCGAAAAGGTGCTGGTGTATCTGGATCAGGAGGATCTGTTTTTCTTCTGCCGGGACGAGGCGGCGGCGCAGTATGTCCGCGGCGCGGTGCAGGAGCTGAACGGCAGCGTCACGGACAACCAGCAGCTGCTGTACCGGTTCTTCGCCGGGCTGTTCAAGGGGGACATGGCGTATCTGGAGAAGCTGGAGGCCAAGATCAACGAGGGCGAGGGCATCATACTGGAGGGACGCGCCAAGGACGACGCGCCCCGGCGCATCGCCGCGTGGCGGCGGGAGCTGCTGCGGCTGAAGCGGTATTACGAGCAGCTGGACGCCATCTTCGACGAGATGGGCGACAACGACAACGGCCTGCTGCGGGAGGATATATTGGGACGGATGACCGTGCTGGGACGCCGGACGGATCGCTATCTGCAAAAGGTCTGCTCCCTGCAGGAGCTGGTGGCGCAGCTGCGGGAGGCCTATCAGAGCCAGCTGGCCATCCAGCAGAACGACCTGATGCGGGTGTTCACCATCGTGACGGTGCTGTTTCTGCCGCTGACGCTGATCACCGGCTGGTTCGGCATGAACTTTGTGAACATGCCTGAATTGCAGTCGGAGTGGGGCTATCCCGCCATCATCGCCGCCAGTGTATTGCTGGTGGCGGGGCTGCTGTGGTTCTTCCGGCACAAGAAATGGCTGTAAAAAAAGCGCCCCGTCGGGGCGCTTTTTCATCTGCTCAATTGCTCAGCGCAGCGGCCGCGGAGAGAATGGCCAGCAGCGGCAGCAGCGTCTGCCCGCGCTGCCGCAGGCGGCGGCGCAGGAACATAACGGCGGTCATTCCGCCAGCGTCTTGCCCATGGCGCGCAGCGCGTCCAGCGCGGCATCGTCGGGAGCCTCGCAGCAGGTGACGCTGTCGCAGACCAGATTGATGCCCGCGTCGGCGCAGTCCTTCTCCCAGGAGCGCATCCACTCGCCGTCGCCCCAGCCGTAGGAGCCGAACAGCGCCACGGCCTTTCCGCCCAGGCAGTTCTTGCAGGCGTCGAACATGGGCTGGAATTCCATCTCCTCCAGCACCTCGCTGCCCATGGCCGGGCAGCCGAAGGCGATGGCGGCGTAGTTGCCCAGATCGGCGGTGTTCACCTGATCGACGGTCAGCAGGGCGGCATCCGCGCCGGCGGACTTCATGCCCTCCAGCACGGCGTTGGCCATGGCCTCGGTGTTGCCGGTGCCGCTCCAGTAGATAACAGCAGTCTTTTTCATGGTATTCGTTTCCTTTCTTTTACCCCGCCACGGCCAGCTGCTCAATGGTGGCACCGGCCTGCCAGAGTCTGTAATATGTGTCCGTGCAGCGCTTGAACCGGTCAAACAGCCGCTGTGCCTGACGCTCGTCTCCGTAGACCTTCCAAAGCCCCGCGCACTTGTAGTTGCAGGCGTGGTTCTCCACGAAGCCGCGCACGTCCTCAGGAGGGTAGCTGAGGAACAGGCCGATCTCGTGGGGAAAGTCGCTGCCCTGCCGCAGGCGGCGGATCAGCGTGGCCACGCAGCGCCCGCAGCTGTCGCCCTCATAGCCCGCCTGCGCCAGTATGTCACGCGCCAGACCGTCGCTGAGGTCGCGGCGCAAGGTGGCGGGGCGGTAGAGATACAGCAGGACGCTGCCCGGCGTGAACCGCAGCGGCAGCAGGCACAGCCCCTTGGGGGACAGGCGGCGGTTGAGACTGCGCACCTGGCACAGAAGCTCCTCCCGGCTGGTGCAGGGACAGGGGAACAGGCTGCCGGTCTTGATACCGGCCAGCGTGGGCGCGCACTGGCGCACCATCAGTTCTTCGGACATGCGGCCACCCCCTTACACGGCGTGCTTTTCCAGAATGCTCCGCAGAGCGGACAGGGAGCTGGTATGGCAGCGCTCGATGCGGGTGGGCGTCCCCTTCAGCTCGCTGAGCGCGCTCTGCACCAGCTTGTGGGACATGGTGGAGGTGAAGAAGATCATCAGGTCGGGGCTTCCCAGCTTGTTTTTCAGGCCGCCGGCGGGCTTGGTGAACACCTTGGCGGAGCATTTGTAGGACTGGCAGAGTTCTTTGTAGCGGCGCTCCATGCACTCGTTGCCGCCCAGGATCACAACGCTCATATCTCACTTTCCTTTCTGTTCGTTTCTATCGTATTCTTCGGCGCAGCGCGCCTGTTTATTCTTAGTTAAAGTTCTTTAACCGTTGGTTTTCGAAAAAGCGCCGCAGGGCGCTTTTCTGTTGTGAAGGCAAGGGCTTACTTCTTATGGAACGAGAACAAGCCCTTCTTTTCATAGGGATGAGCGTCCACCGCTGTGACCGTATAGCCGGTGGCGGAGATGGCGGCGCGCAGCGCCTGCTCATCCAGAGGCTCCGGAGACAGGATCACCGTCTCGCCCTTGGCGTGGGAGGACGTGACCTTCTGCACCGGGAACCGGTTGCGGACGGTATCGTTGATGTGGCTCTCGCACATACCGCAGGCCATGCCGTCCACCTTCAGAATCGTTTCGATCATAGTGATACCTCCCTTTGGGACGCAGGGGGAGCGTGTTTCCACGTTCCCCCTGCCCTGTTCAGTGCTTGCAGCTCTGGCTGTGGCACTGGCCGTGCATGGCGCAGTGGGCGCAGCCGGCACCGCAGGAGGACTTTCCCGCCTTCTTCTGGCGCAGCAGGTAGCGGATGATGAGGATCACAACGACAAGTAGACCGGCACTGATGAGGATGGTGCCCAGATTCGCTGTCAGCCATTCCAGCATGAAATGTCACTCCTTTCAAAATCTGATATAGGCTGTTTTACTTGACAGCCAGCTTGGTGGCTTCCTTATAGGGCTTGCACAGCATGTAGATGATGCCGGCCAGCAGGATCACGGACACGATGACGCCCAGGATGTTGGCGTTGCCGGTGAACAGGTTGCCGAACTGGTTGATCATCAGCGCGATCACATAGGCGAAGCCGCACTGATAGCCGATGGCAAACCAGGTCCACTTGGCGCTGTTCATCTCACGCTTGATGGCGCCGATGGCGGCGAAGCAGGGAGCGCACAGCAGGTTAAACACCAGGAAGCTGTAAGCGGTGATGGCAGTGAAGGCTGCGGCCATGGCGTCATACACGCTGCCGTCGCCGCCGCCGTACAGAACGCCCAAGGTACCGACGATGTTCTCCTTGGCCACCAGACCGGTGATGGAGGCGACCACCGCCTGCCAGTTGCCCCAGCCCAGAGGTGCGAAGATCCAGTCGATAGCGCCGCCGATGGCAGCCAGGATGGAGCAGTCGATCTGATCGTCAGACAGCATCTGGAACTGACCGTCCACCCAGCCGAAGTAGCTGGTGAACCACACGAAGATGGTGGACAGCAGAATGATGGTACCGGCCTTCTTGATGAAGGACCAGCCGCGCTCCCACATGGAGCGGAGGACGTTGCCCAGAGTGGGCCAGTGGTAAGCGGGCAGCTCCATAACGAAGGGAGCGGGGTCGCCGGCGAACATCCTGGTCTTCTTCAGCATGATGCCGGAGATCACGATAGCGGCCATGCCGATAAAGTAAGCGGAGGTGGACACCCATGCGCTGCCGCCGAAGATGGCGCCGGCGATCATGGCGATGAAGGGCACCTTGGCGCCGCAGGGGATGAACGTGGTGGTCATGATGGTCATGCGGCGGTCGCGCTCATTTTCGATGGTACGGGATGCCATAACACCGGGGATGCCGCAGCCGGTACCGATCAGCATGGGGATGAAGGACTTACCGGACAGGCCGAACTTGCGGAAGATACGATCCAGAACGAAGGCGATACGCGCCATGTAGCCGCAGGCCTCCAGGAACGCCAGCAGCAGGAACAGCACCAGCATCTGGGGCACGAAGCCCAGCACCGCGCCCACACCGGCCACGATACCGTCAAGGATCAGGCCGCTGAGCCACTCGGACGCACCGGCGGCCTCCAGACCGTTGCCGATCAGGACGGGGATGCCGGGGACCCACACGCCGAAGTCGGCGGGATCGGGGGCGTCAAAGCCGTTTTCGGAGAGGTAGCTGACCGCGTCGACATAGGTCATCTGGACGACGTCCTCCATGTCCTCCGCGCCCTCGGGCAGCGTGTCATAGTAGGCGGTCATCGTGTTCATGGCGAGGGTCTCCTCGTCCTCGACATCGACGGTCGCGGTCTTGTCGGTGGTCTGGAAGGCCTTCATCTCGGCCAGCAGAGCGCTTGCGTCGAAGTCGTCGGCCTCAACATCAATCTCGGTGCCGAGGAACGCGTCCACGGCCTCAACCGCGGCGGTATACTCGTCATTCGTGTCGTTGTACTCACCGGAGCCAATGCCCAGCAGGTGCCAGCCGTCGCCGAACAGGCCGTCGTTCGCCCAGTCGGTAGCGGCGGAGCCAACGGTGACCATGGAGATGTAGTACACCAGGAACATGACCAGAGCGAAGATGGGCAGACCCAGCCAGCGGTTGGTCACGATGCGGTCGATCTTATCGGAAGCAGACAGCTGACCGGCGTTCTTTTTCTTGTAGCAGGCCTTGATGATCTCGGCGATGTACACATAGCGCTCGTTGGTGATGATGCTCTCGGCGTCGTCGTCCAGCTCCTTCTCGGCGGCCTTGATGTCCTCCTCGATGTGCGCCATGACGGACGGGTCGATGTGCAGCTTATCCAGCACCTTGTCGTCGCGCTCGAAGATCTTGATGGCGTACCAGCGCTGCTGCTCCTCGGGCAGGTTGTGCACCGCCGCCTCCTCGATGTGGGCGATGGCGTGCTCCACGGGGCCGGAGAAGGTGTGCATGGGGACGGTCTTGGTGGACTTGGCCGCGGCCACAGCCGCCTCCGCCGCTTCCATGATGCCCTCGCCCTTCAGGGCGGAGATCTCCACGATCTGGCAGCCCAGCTCGCGGCTCAGCTCCTGCACGTTGATCTTGTCGCCGTTCTTGCGGACAACGTCCATCATGTTAATGGCGATGACAACGGGAATGCCCAGCTCGGTCAGCTGGGTGGTCAGGTACAGGTTACGCTCCAGGTTCGTGCCGTCGATGATGTTCAGGATGGCATCGGGGCGCTGGTCGATCAGGTAGTTACGAGCCACCACCTCCTCCAGCGTGTAGGGGGACAGGGAGTAGATGCCGGGCAAGTCCATGATGGTCACATCATCGTGCTTCTTCAGCTTGCCCTCTTTCTTCTCCACCGTGACGCCCGGCCAGTTGCCCACGAACTGGTTGGAGCCGGTCAGCGCGTTGAACAGGGTGGTCTTGCCGGAGTTAGGGTTGCCCGCCAACGCGATCTTAATCTGTTTTTCCATATTGTCTCTCCTTCCGGTTAATCTTATTGAACCTATGTAGAAAATGAAATACGCGGTTATTCGACTTCGATCATTTCGGTGTCGGCCTTGCGCAGACTCAGCTCATAGCCGCGCACCGTGACCTCCATGGGGTCGCCCAGAGGCGCTACCTTGCGGACATAGACCTCCACGCCCTTGGTGATGCCCATATCCATGATGCGGCGCTTGACGGGTCCCTCGCCGTGGAGCTTGACGACCTTGACAGTTTCGCCGATCTTGACTTCACGCAGTGTCTTCATGATGAACTCTCCTTCTTTATGTAATGTATTTTATACCATGATCTTGCGCGCCATCTCTTCACTGATGGCCACGCGGGATTCCTTGACCTTGACGATGACGTTGCCGCCCATGGCGGAGATCAGCGTCACCGCGCCGCCCGGCACAAAGCCCAGATCCTCCAAATGCTTCTTCAACTCCGGGCTGCCGCCCACCTTGTGGATGAGCTGCTCCGTTCCGGCGTCTGCCAGTACCAAAGGCATCATGTGTATCCCTCCGTTCAGGTTAGTTTAGGCTAACCGCTTGTCTGAAAAAATCGGTTGGGTGCACTCCGAAAGGCAGTGCAGCAGCTAACAGTTAGCTCTCCCTAACCAATGTGAAGTTTAGCCTCTTTAACCCCCTTTGTCAATAGGGAGAATAAAATTTTTTTCTTTCCCTTGTATATTTGTGAAAAATGTGTTATCATGCCGGTAGTGATCCGGGGAAAGTTGGTGAAAACTTCATGCAAATACTGCGCGCTTCCGAGGACTATTTAGAGACGATGCTGATGATGCAGCAGCAGCACGGATATATCCGCTCCATCGATGTGGCGGAGCATCTGGGCGTGACAAAGCCCAGCGTGACCTACGCCACCAAACGGCTGCGGGAAAACGGCTATATCACCATGGATAAGGACGGGCTTATCACACTGACCGCCAGCGGCATGGCCATCGCGGAAAATATGCTGGATCGGCACCACACGCTGACGCGGTTCCTGATGGCGCTGGGTATCGACGCCGCCACCGCCGAGGCCGACGCCTGCAAGATCGAGCACGATATCAGCCAGAAAACCTTTGACGCCATCTGCGCCCACGCAAAGGCGCATCTGTAAAACGCAAAAAGAGAGCGCCCGCGGGGCGCTCTCTTTTTGCGCTTTATTGGTTCAGGGGCAGCGTGACGGTGAAGGTAGTGCCCTTCCCCTCCCGGCTGTCCAGCTCCACGGTGCCGTGGTGATAGGCCACGGCGTGCTTGACGATGGACAGGCCCAGTCCCGTGCCGCCGGAGGACTTGGAGTGGCTCTTGTCCACCCGGTAGAACCGCTCGAACACGCGGCTCTGGTGCTCCGCCGGGATGCCGATGCCGGTATCCGACACGGTGACACAGGCATTGTCGCCCTTGCGGGACACATGGATGGCGACGCTGCCGCCGTCCACGTTGTACTTGATGGCATTGTCGCACAGGTTGGCAAACACCTCGCTGAGCAGACGGCGGACGCCGGGCACCGTCACCTCCTCGCCGGTGACGGAGACGGTCACATGGCGCTTTTCCGCGGCGGCGGACAGGCCGGCCGCCGTGTCGCGGCACAGGGTCAGCAGCTCCACCGGCTCCATGGGCAGCGCACCGCCCTCGTCCAGCTCGGACAGGCGGATGATGTCGTTGATGAGCGTCACCAGCCGCTGGGCTTCGCTGCGGATGTGCCCCACGAAGCGGGGCATATCCTCCGGCTGCACCATGCCGCTTTCCAGCAGCTCGGCGCTGCCGATGATGCCCTGCAGGGGCGTTTTCAGTTCGTGGGAGACGTTGGCGGTGAACTCCCGGCGGTTGCGCTGGGCGAAGGTCTGCTCCGTCACGTCGAAGGTCAGCAGCACCGCGCCCACCGTCTCGCCGTCGGCCTGAATGCAGGTCATGTCGAACTGGTACTCCCGACCATCCTTCTCCATACACGTCTCGGCGCGGCCGCTTTCCATGGCGTCCCGCAGGGCGCGGCTGACGGCGGTGTCCCGCTCCACCGCCACAAGGGGCTGTCCCACACAGGCACTGTCGGTGCCCAGCACCGCCTGTGCCGCCGGGTTGATGCTCAGCACCGTGCCGCTGTTGTCCAGCAGCACAAGACCCTCGGTCATGCTGGCGGTGATCTGCTCGAACTCCTCCGAGCGGCGGCGCAGGGCGCTCATCTGCTGGTCGATCTGCCTCCGCTGGTGCTCCAGACGGCGCAGCAGGGGCGACAGCTCCTCGTAGGCCTCGTTTTCCAGCGGGTACTCCAGATCCAGGCGGTTCAGCGGCTCCACGATCCGCTTGGAGACGCGGCTGGCCAGCAGGCCGGACAGGATCAGCGCCGCGGCGATGACCAACAGGATGGGCTGGAGCATCCCCAGCAGCACGGCTCCCGCGGTGACGCGGCTGGCGGACAGGCGCAGCACCGTGCCGTCCGGCAGACGCTGGGCGTAGTAGAGCATTTTGGTGAGCATGGTGTTGCTGTAACGGCTGGACTCACCGGCGCCGTTGGCCAGCGCCTGCCGCACCTCCTCGCGCTGGGCGTGGTTCTCCATGGTTGCGGCATCGGCGCGGGTGTCGTAGAGCACCACGCCGTCGGCGCGGAGCCAGGTGATACGGTAGTTGTCGGAGTCCAGACGGGTGAGATAGGACATGCCGTCACCCTCGGCCATGGCTGCCGCCGCGATGGACAGCTCGTCCTTCAGCTGCTGCTCCTGCAGCTTGCCGAAGTAGCTGTACAGCGCGCTCATGATGATGACCAGACTGGCTGCCAGCACCGCAAGCCCCACCGCCACGGTGGAGCGGAATATCTTTTTTGTCATGCGTTGTCCTCCCAGCGGTAGCCCACACTGCGGATGGTCTGGATATGCGTACCCGCGTCACCCAGCTTCTGCCGCAGGGTGCGGATGTGCATATCCACCGTGCGGCTCTCGCCGCAGTAGTCGGTGCCCCACACCAGCTCCATCAGCTTGTCGCGGGTAAAGGCGCGGCCGGGATGGGTCATGAACAGGCGCAGCAGCTCGTATTCCTTGTAGGTGAGATCCACACGCTGCCCGTTCACGGACACAGTGTGCTCGGCGGTGTCCAGCGTCAGATCGCCGCAGCGCAGCGTGCCGGTGCTCTCCTGCGGCTGGCAGCGCCGCAGCACCGCCCGCACACGGGATACCAGCTCGATAACGCTGAAGGGCTTGGTCAGATAGTCGTCGGCGCCGCTGTCCAGTCCCTGCACCCGGTCGTACTCCGCGCCTCTGGCCGTGGCCATGATGACGGGTATGCGCCGCAGGGCGGGCGTGGCGCGCATGCGCCGCAGCAGCTCCGTGCCGTCGATGCCGGGCAGCATCACGTCCAGCACCACCAGCTCCGGCTTGCGGCTCTGCAGCGCCTGCCAGAAGCTGTCGCCGTCCGGGAAGCCCTCGGCCTCCAGTCCGGCGGCACGCAGGGCGTACAGCTCAATGTCGCGGATGCTGGCGTCGTCCTCTACGCACCAGATCATATCCGTTCCTCCTTTCGCACCCTCTCAGGTGATCTCTGTCTTATGCACGCCGGTGACGGAGAACTCCACCCACTCGGCAATATTGGTGGCGTGATCGGCGATACGCTCGTAGTACTTGGCGATCATCACCAGATCCAGCACGGACTCGCCGTCCTCCGTACCGGAGGAGATGCCGTCGATAAGACGGCGCTTGATGCGCTCGAAGTCCTCATCCACCTCGTCGTCGGAAGCGATGACCCGCTCGGCCAGCGCCACATCCTGCCGCACATAGGCGTCCACGCTCTCGCTGACCATGCGGATGGCGGCGCGCGCCATGGCGCGGAGCGTGCCGTCCGCCGTCAGCAGCCGGTCGCCCCGGCTGAGGATGATCTCCGCGATGTCGTCGGCCTGATCGCCGATGCGCTCCATGTCGGTGATCATTTTCAGGGCGGCGGAGATGCGCCGCAGGTCGCCCGCCACCGGCTGCTGATGCAGCAGCAGCCGCAGGCACAGGTTTTCGATGTCCCGCTCCTTGCGGTCGATGTCCCGATCCAACGGCGCTACCCGCCGGGCGAGGGAGGCGTCTCCCTCCGTCAGCGCCTGGGAGGACAGGGCGATGACCTCCTCGCACAGAGCGCCCATCTCGATCAGCTCCCGGTGGAGCTGCGCCAGCTGTTGGTCAAATTGACTGCGCATTATCCAAACCTCCCTGTGATGTAGTCCTCGGTACGTTTCTCGCGGGGCGTGGAGAACATCGTCTCCGTGTCGCCGTACTCCACCAGCTCGCCCAGGAGGAAAAAGGCGGTGTTATCGGAAATGCGCAGCGCCTGCTGCATGTTGTGCGTCACGATAACGATAGTGTACCTCTTTTTCAGTTCCGTTGCAAGCTCTTCTATTTTGGAGGTGGAGATAGGATCCAGCGCGGAGGTGGGCTCGTCCATCAGCAGCACGGACGGCTCCACCGCCAGCGCCCGGGCGATGCACAGGCGCTGCTGCTGACCGCCGGACAGCCCCAGCGCGTTTTTCTTCAGGCGATCCTTCACCTCGTCCCAGATGGCAGCACCCCGCAGGGACTTTTCCACCAGCTCGTCCAGCTGGGCGCGGTTCCGGACGCCGTGGGTACGGGGACCGTAGGCCACGTTGTCGTAGATGCTCATGGGGAAGGGGTTGGGCTTCTGGAACACCATGCCCACCTCGCGGCGCAGCTGGTTCACGTCCACCGACGGGGCGTAGATGTCCTCGCCCCGGTACAGCACCTGCCCCTCCACGCGAACGCCGGGGATCAGGTCGTTCATGCGATCCAGCGTTTTCAGGAACGTGGATTTGCCGCAGCCGGAGGGTCCGATCAGGGCGGTGATGCTTTTCTCCGGCACGGAAAGGCTCACATGGTGCAGCGCCTGCGCCGCGCCGTACCACAGATTCAGGTCGTTCACGGTAAAAATATCGCTCATAGGCTCCTCCGTTTCTTGAAATAGCGCCCGGTCAGGGTGGCCGCCAGATCGATCAGCAGCGCCAGCACCATCAATATGGCGGCGATGGCGAAGGCCACCTCAAACTCGCCCTGCTCCTTGGCGTAGACGTACAGCGCCACCGACAGCGTCGCGCCGGAGCTTTCCAGTGTCTCCCGCAAACCGCCGTACAGCGTGTGGGCAAAGCCGGCGGTGTACAGCAGCGCCGCTGTCTCGCCCAGTATGCGTCCCACTGCCAGGATACAGCCGGTGATGACGCCGTCCACGCAGCCGGGCAGCACCACCGTGCGGATGGTGCGCCACTTTCCCGCGCCCAGTCCGAAAGCGCCCTCCCGGTAGCTCTGGGGCACGGTTTTCAGGCTCTCCTGTGTGGTGCGCATGATGGTGGGCAGGTTCATGATGACCAGCGTCATGGCGCCGGCGATCAGGGATTTCTTCATGCCCAGAAACTGGCAGAAGAACATCTGCCCCACCAGGCCGTAGATGATGGAGGGGATGCCGGACAGCGTCTCGGCGGCGTATTCGATGACAGCCACCAGCTTTTTGTTGGCGGCGTACTCCGTCAGATACACGGCGGCACACACGCCCAGCGGCAGCACCACCAGCAGGGTGGCCAGCACCATGCAGACGGTGCTGATGATATCCGGCAGGATGCCGATGGTGTCATCCAGATAGCTGGGCTTGGTGCTCAGCAGCTGCCAGCTCAGGTGCGGCACGCCCTTGGCCAGCACGTACAGGATCAGGAAGGCCGCCAGCGCACAGGTCAGCGCGGCGCAGACCATCATCAGCGTGCGCATCATGGCGCCCCACGCCCGACGGCGGCGGGAAAATTTCGTATCGTCCATGTTATTTCTCCTTACTGCGCTTGAGGAAGAAGTTCAGCGCGGCGTTGATGAGCATAATGAACAGGAACAGCACCAGCGCAATGGAGAACAGCGCCTGCCGCTGCAGCCCCGCCGCCGCGTAGCCCATCTCGCTGGCCACAGCGGTGGTCAGGAACCGCACGCTCTGGAACAGGGACGGCATGTTGGGCACGTTGCCGGACACCATCATCACCGCCATGGCCTCGCCGATGGCGCGTCCCACACCCAGCACCACCGCCGCGGCGATGCCGCTGCGGGCGGCGGGCACGGATACCCGGAACCACGTCTCCGTGGCGGTGGCACCCAGCGCAAGGGAGGCGTCCTCATACTCACGGGGCACGGCCTCCAGCGCCGTCATGGACACGCTGATGATGGACGGCAGGATCATGATCGCCAGCACGATAATGGCTGCCAGCAGGCCGGAGCCGTCGGGTATATGGAATATCTTCCGGATAGACGGCACCAGCACCAGCATGCCCACCAGACCATAGACCACCGAGGGGATGCCCGCCAACAGATTCACGGCGGCACCCACCACCGCCTTCAGCCTGGGCGGCGCCATTTTCGCCAGAAACACGGCGGTCATGAAGCCCACCGGCACGCCTAAGACGATGGCGCCCGCCGTGCCGTAGACACTGGTGAGGATAAAGGACAGGATGCCAAACTGCGGCTCTGCCGCGTTGGAGTCCCACACGGGGCCGAACAGGAATTTCACAAGGCCGATCTCCCGGATGGCCGGGATACCGGAGATGATCAGATACACGGTGATCAGAAGCACACAGCCCACCGTCACCAGTCCCATCAGCAGGAACCAGCCGTGGATGGCGTTCTCACAGAATCGTTTTGCTTTCATGCGCACCTCTCACAATACCGGGCAAGGCGGCATCCCGCCGGGATGTCGCCTGTGTCCGTACCTTACTTTTAACCGGCCACAGCCACCGCGCCAGCCTTGGCGATGATGGAAGCCGCATCGGAGGAAACAGCGTAGTCAAAGAATGCCTGCGCCGCGGGAGACAGCTCCTTGCCCTCCATGGTCACCAGCACGAAGGGGCGCTGCACCTTGTAGCTGCCGTCCTTGACAGTGGCCTCGCTGGGGGTCACGCCGTCCACGTTCAGCGCCTTGACGCTGTCCTTGATGGAGGCCAGGGAAGCATAGCCGATGGCGTCGGGGTTCTGGCTGACGGCGGTGATGACATCACCGGTGGAGGTCAGCTCCTGGCGGTACTGGCACTTGTCCTTGGTGCCGGTGATGGACTCGAAGCCGTCGCGGGTGCCGCTGGCGGCCTCGCGGCCGATGAGGACGACCTCGGCGTCATTGCCGCCCACGTCCTTCCAGTTGGTGATCTCGCCGGTGTACAGCTTGGCGATCTGCTCCACGCTCAGGTCGCTGACGGGGTTGTCGGGGTGGACGATGATGGCGATGCCGTCATAGGCCAGCACGGTCTCCTTCAGGCCGGCGGACTTCTCCTCGTCCTTCAGCGCGCGGGAGGACAGGCCGATGTCGCAGGTGCCCTCCTGCACGGCGGTGATGCCGGAGCCGGAGCCGGTGGGGTTGTAGTTGACGGTGACGCCGTCATTCTGCGCCATGAAGGACTCGCTCAGGGCGCCGATGACCTTCTCCATGGAGGTGGAGCCGTCGGTGGAGACGGTGCCGGTCAGGGCGGCGGGCTGGTCGTCGGTCTTGGTGTCATCGGTCTTGCTCTCGCTGCCGCAGGCCACCAGGCTCAGCGTCAGCAGCGCGGTCAGGATCAGTGCAATCGTCTTTTTCATTTTTCATACCTCATTTCTTATCACTTACTTTTTGCATTCACTCTCCGCTTCCCTCCGGCTCCCCCGCCGTCTGCGCAAGAGCCGGAAGGTCTGGGAGAGGGAATTTGGATAGCTCCTGTGTACATTTGCTATTGTAAAAGGGGTATGTAAAGTAAAAAATCGCAGCTGTGTAAAGTTCCTGTAAATAGCAGATCATCCAAATAGCACTTGCCTTTCTCCCTCCGATACGGTACAATATGACCACAGCACGCGCACAAACGTGCGAAAAATAGGCTGTGAGGAAGGAATTTGGAGTATGAAAAAGAAGCTATTGACACTGCTGCTGGCAGCCGCCATGGTGCTTTCTCTGGTGGCCTGCGGCGAAAAAAAGCCCGCTCCCGGTAAGGACGCCACCGCCACGGAGCCCGTGGTGATCCTTCACACCAACGATGTACACGGCGCGATCGAGAACTACGCCAAGGTCGCGGCGCTGGCCGACAAGTATGAGTCCGAGGGCGCGTATGTACTGGTGCTGGACGCCGGCGACTTCAGCCAGGGTTCCTCCTATGTGAGCCTGTCTGAGGGCGCGACCGCCATCGAGCTGATGAACATGGTGGGCTATGACGCTGTGGCGCTGGGCAACCACGAGTTCGACTACGGCTTTGAGGCGCTGAAGAAGAACATGGAGTCCGCCCAGTTCCCCGTGCTGGCTGCCAACGTGAAGTACAACGGCGAGCTGGCCTTTGACGACGCGGCTGTGTTCACCACCCCCGGCGGCACCAAGATCGGCGTGTTCGGTCTGGACACCCCTGAGACGGCTACCAAGGCGCACCCCGGCAAGATCGCCGGTGTGACCTTTGCCAGCGGCGAGGAAATGTACCAGATCGCGCAGGACATGGCCACCATGCTGCGTGAGGACGAGGGCTGCAACTACGTCATCTGCGTCGGCCATCTGGGTATCGACGACGAGACGGCCACCACCGCCAACCGCTCCATCGACCTGCTGGACAAGGTGACGGGCATCGATGTGTTCATCGACGGCCACTCCCACTCCACCGAGGAGGAGATCGCTGAAAAGACCAACGCCGACCGCAAGGTGGGCGAGACGATCCTCACCTCCACCGGCACCAAGCTGGAGAACATCGGCGTTGTGACCATCAAGGACAGCGCCATCACCACCGAGTGCGTACCCACCGAGGGCATCGAGATCCCCGCTGACAGCGAGATCGCCGCCCGCGCCGCCGCCATCATCGCGGAGGTCGACGCCGAGTACGGCACCGTGTTCGCCAAGACGGAGGTGACCCTCAACGGCGAGAAGGCGCCCGGCAACCGCACAGAGGAGACGAACCTGGGCGACCTGATCACCGACGCACTGGTGTGGAAGGCCACGCAGGAGGGCGAGGCTGTTGACGCGGCCATCACCAACGGCGGCGGCATCCGCGCCACCATCGAGGCCGGCGACATCACCAAGAAGGACATCAACACCGTGCTGCCCTTCGGCAACACCCTGAGCATCATCAAGATCACCGGCAGCGAGCTGCTGGAGGTGCTGGAGGCCTCCACGTTCTGCACGCCGGAGGCCATCGGCGGCTTCCCGCAGGTGTCCGGCATTGAGTTCACCGTGGACACCACCAAGGCCTACGACGCCGATGCGGAGTACCCCGGCACCACCTACTTCGCGCCCAAGTCCATCAACCGCGTGACCATCCAGTCCGTGGGCGGCAAGGACTTTGACCCGGCGGCTACCTACACCATTGCCACCAACGACTTTATGGCCAGCGGCGGCGACACCTACTACCGCTTCGTCAACGCCACCGCCAACTACGATCTGGGCATCGCCATGGACGAGGTCGTGATGCAGTACATCACCGAGGTGCTGGGCGGCACCGTCACCGCTGACAAGTACGACGAGGCCACCGGCCGCATCACCGTTGTTTCCTGACATATCCGCGCACAAAAAAAGAACCGCCCCCGGGCGGTTCTTTTTTATCACAGAAAGCGCACCACATCGTTAGGTGAGCAATCAATGATTCGACACAGCTTTTCCAGCGTGACCATGGTGATATTCTTATTCTTTTTCAGGGAGTCCAGCGTCTTGTTGTCAATACCAGCCTTCAGCAGCTGGTACTGCGACACGCCTCGGTTCTGCATGGTTTCCCATAACGGGCTGTAATCAAACACGACCGCTCACCTCCTCGTTTATGTCACTTCCCCAACTCGATCTTGCCATGTTCCTTTTCGTATGCAGCGATGCAGTCTCGGATCAGAATATTGATCTGTCCATTGGCTGAACGGCCTTCATAGTCCGCCACCACATGCAGCTTGTCCAGCATGTCCTCATCAATTCGGATGGATAAACTCTTAATAGCCATATTTTCACCTCAAAACAAATTTATTTCATATTGATAATAGATTTGTTTTGTGGTATACTGTGCCAAACGAACGCATTTTATATCCATAATACGTTCACAATTTTGTATGGGGGTAAATGCCATGCCTAACTACCAGAAAATGTATCTTACCATGTTCCACGCCGCTACGGACGCGCTGGAGGTCGCCGTGGAGGACGGACAGGCCGCCGCCGAATCGCCGCGGATGATGCGCATTATCCGGCTCCTGTCCGATGCGCAGCGGGAGTGTGAGGAAATCTACATGGCGGAAGAGTGAAAAATCACCCCTCCGGCGGATGCCGGAGGGGTGATTCTTGCTATCACATCTGCAATTACTTGCCCATGTTCATCTGAGCAGCGACCTCGGCGGCGAAGTCCTCCTGCTTCTTCTCGATGCCCTCGCCGGTCTGGAAGCGAACGGCGTCCACGAACTTGACGGAGCCGCCCAGCTTCTTGGCGGCGTCGGCGATATACTTCTCCACGCTGCCCTGGAAGATGTCGCTGCGGACGAACTCCATCTGCAGCAGGCAGTTCTCCTCGTAGAACTTGTTCATCTTGCCCATGACGATCTTCTCCTTGACGGCCTCGGGCTTGGAGGCCATCTTGGGATCGGTGTCCATCAGAGCCAGAGCGATCTTCTTCTCCTCGGCCAGCACCTCATCGGTGACCTGGGACTTGTCCCAGAAGCGGGGATTCAGAGCGGCGATCTGCATGGCGACGTTCTTGCCGATCTCGGTGGCGTCGATGCCGCCCTCCACAGCCAGATTCACCAGCACGCCGATCTTGCCGCCGGCGTGGACGTAGCCAACGCTGGTGTTCTCGGAGAAGCGCACAAAGCGGCGGATCTGCAGGTTCTCACCGATGGACATGACCTTCTCGGGCATAGTCTCGGAAACGGTCAGCTCGGAGTCGACGTACTTGCAGTTCATCAGAGCGTCCACATCGGCGGGGTTCTGCTCGGCGATGACCTTGGCGATGTCCTTGACGAAGGCCACGAACAGGTCGCTCTTGGCGCAGAAGTCCGTCTCGCAGTTGACCTCCACCACGACGCCCACACCGTTCTCGGTCAGCGCATAGGACATACCCTCGGCGGCGATGCGGCCGGCCTTCTTGGCAGCCTTGGCCAGGCCCTTCTCGCGCAGCCACTCCACGGCCTTATCCATATCGCCATCGCACTCGACGAGCGCCTTCTTGCAGTCCATCATGCCCACGCTGGTCATCTCGCGCAGGGTCTTTACATCAGCAGCAGTAAAAGCCATTGTTATTTCCTCCTGAAAATTGAAATTGAAAAAGGGGCAGGGACACTTCCCTGCCCCGTGAGATTACGCGGTTATCTGTTGAATGAAATTACTCGGCGTCCTTGGACTCGGCAGCTTCCTCGATCTGCTCGCCCTGACGACCCTCGATCATGGCGTTGGCCATAACGGAGGCGATCAGCTTGATGGCGCGGATAGCGTCGTCGTTGCCGGGGATGGGGTAATCGATCTCATCGGGATCGCAGTTGGTATCGGCGATGGCCACAACGGGAATGCCCAGACGGTGCGCCTCGGCGATGGCGTTGCGCTCCTTGCGGGTGTCCACGATGAACAGAGCGCCGGGCAGCTTCTTCATTTCCTTCACGCCGCCCAGATACTTCTCCAGCTTCTCGATCTCACCCAGGTGCTTGATGACTTCCTTCTTGGGCAGCATGTCGAACGTGCCGTCGGCCTGCATGGTCTTCAGCTGGTTCAGACGGTCGATACGGGTGCGCATGGTCTTGAAGTTGGTCATCATGCCGCCCAGCCAACGGGCGTTGACAAAGTACTGGCCGCAGCGGGTGGCCTCATCCTTGATGGCCTCCTGTGCCTGCTTCTTGGTGCCCACGAACAGCAGGGTCTGGCCGTTCTCGGACAGCTGACGCACGAAGGCATAGGCCTCCTCCAGCTTCTTCACGGTCTTCTGCAGGTCGATGATATAGATGCCGTTGCGCTCCGTGTAGATATAGGGAGCCATCTTGGGGTTCCAGCGGCGGGTCTGATGACCGAAGTGGACGCCTGCTTCCAGCAGAGCCTTCATGGATACGACGTTCTGATTTGCCATGTTGTTTTGTTTCTCCTTTTGATTTTAGTTTGTACCTCCAGCCTCTTCCTCCCTCCGGCCAACCTTGCGGCACCGACCGAAAGTCCGAAGCTGTGCGGATTCACCGAAATATAATACCACGCGCCGCGGCATAATGCAAGCGTTTTTTGGCCTTTTGCCGCGGTTTTTTACTGATTTTCCCCGGAAATATCACCGGAAATGGCTGCGGCCAGCTGCTCAATGGCCTGCATCTGCGCTTCGTGGGCGGCAGAGCGGATGGTCACGGGCGCGCCCACCTGCTGCCAGCCCTTCAGCGGCTCGATCAGCGCCGCCATCTGGCGGGCGGTGACGGGCGCCCAGGTGCCGTTTTCCAGCAGGGCGAACCTCCGGTTCTGCAGGCCATGGGAGGCGATATCCCGCAGCAGCTCGTCCATGGTGATGAACACGCCGCCGTTGTAGGTGGGCGCGGCGAACACCAGATGGCTGTAGCGGAAGGCGTCGGACACCACATAGGAGCTGGGCGTCACGGACACGTCGTACATCTTCACCTTCACGCCCCGCTCGGCCAGGCGGCAGGCCAGAATGTTGGCGGCGTTTTCCGTGTTGCCGTACACGGAGGCGTAGGCGATCATCACGCCCTGCGTCTCCGGCTCGAAGCGGCTCCACAGGTCGTATTTGCCCAGAATGTAGCCCAGATCCCGCCGCCAGACGTGACCGTGGAGGGGCAGGAGCATCTGCACGTCCAGGCCGGCGGCCTTCTGCAGCACCGCCTGCACCTGCGCACCGTATTTGCCCACGATGTTGGCATAGTAGCGCCGCGCCTCGTCCAGCACATCCCGGTCGAAATCCACCTCGTCGGCGAACAGGGAGCCGTTCAGCGCGCCGAAGCTGCCGAAGGCGTCCGCCGTCAGCAGGAGCTTGTCCGTCTCGTCGTAGGTCATCAGCACCTCCGGCCAGTGTACCATGGGCGCGGCGATAAAGCGCAGGGTGTGCCTGCCGGTGCAGAGGGTGTCGCCCTCCTTCACCACGGTGACGCGGGCGGCCAGCTCCGCGTCGAAGAACTGGGCGATCATGTTTTTGGCGGCGGCGCTGCACAGGATGGTCATGTCCGGGTACAGCCGCGCCATGTCCGCCATCTCCGCCGCGTGATCCGGCTCCATGTGGTGTACCACCAGGTAGTCCGGCGTGCGCCCGGCCAGCGCGTGGGTCACGTTCTCCCGGAAGGTGGTGCGCACGGCGTTATCCACCGTGTCGAACAGGACGGTCTTTTCGTCCGTCAGCAGATAGCTGTTGAAGCTGACGCCGTCGGGCACGCCGAATACGCCCTCAAACAGCGCCAGGCGGCGGCAGTCGGCGCCCACCCAGGTGTAATCCGCGTTAATTTTTCTGGTACAATACATGGTCATACATCCTTTCCATGGTCATTTTCAGGAGTATTATAACAGGCTTGTCAAGCTTTTGCCAGCAGGAATATGAGCGCAGCGCCCTGCCATGGGCAGGGCGCTGCATGTATACAAAAGGTTACGCCTTCTTGGCGATCTCGCACAGGGCGGCGAACGCCACGGGATCGTTGATGGCCATCTCGGACAGCATCTTGCGGTTGATCTGGATGCCGGCGACCTTCAGACCGTGCATGAAGGTGGAGTAGTTCAGACCGTTGGGCTTCACAGCGGCGGAGATACGGGTGATCCACAGCTGACGGAAGTCACGCTTCTTCAGACGGCGACCCACATAGGCGTAGGTCAGGGACTTCATGACCTGCTCGTTGGCCATCTTGAAGTGCTTGGACTTGGCGCCCCAGTAGCCCTTGGCCAGCTTCAGAGTCTTGTTTCTTCTTTTACGCGCCATCATTGCGCCTTTAACACGTGCCATATTTCAATTGCCTCCTATTCTAACGAAAAACGTATCTTATTTGTAAGGGATCATCTTGCGGATGGTCGCCTCGGTGGTGCAGTCAGCATAGGTGGTGCTGCGCAGACGACGGCCACGCTTGGTGTCCTTCTTGGTCAGGATGTGGCTCTTGAACGCATGAGCTCTCTTGACCTTACCGGTTTTCGTCAGGTTGAAGCGCTTCTTTGCGCCGCTATGGGTCTTCAGTTTAGGCATGTTGTTTACTCCTTCCAATATGATACTCTGCGATAATGTTTACTTGCCGGCCTTGGGGGACAGGAAGATGGACATGTTGCGTCCCTCCAGCTTGGCGGCCTTGTCCAGGGTGGACACCTCGGTACACAGCTCGGCGAACTTGTTCAGCAGATCACGTCCGATCTCGGTGTGCGCCATCTCGCGGCCGCGGAAGCGGACGGATACCTTGACGCGGTTGCCGTCGGACAGGAACTTCTGCGCGTTCTTCAGCTTGGTGTTGAAGTCGCCCACGTCGATGCCCGGAGACATGCGGATCTCCTTGATCTCGACAACGTGCTGGTTCTTTTTGGCTTCCTTCTCGCGCTTGCTCTGCTCGAACTTGTACTTGCCGTAGTTCATCAGCTTGCACACGGGCGGCGTGGCCTGCGGAGAGATCTTCACCAGATCAAGCCCCTGCTCCTCTGCGGTGCGCAGAGCTTCCTCGCCGGACACGATGCCCAGCTGTTCGCCGTTTTCGCCGATCAGTCGGATCTCCTTGTCGGTGATCTCCTCGTTCAGTTGATGCTGTACCTTGCTAATACCGAAGCACCTCCAATCCAAAATAAAAACGCGGACGCTGCTGGCATCCGCGAAACAACATAAACGACCCTGCGGGCGTTTATATGACGCTGTTGACCTCTTTGCTGATGCGGGAGGTGAGGCGGATGCACCGGCCTTCTTTGTTTTCCAGAGTATTGTATACTACGGCGGCGTGTTTGTCAACGGGTTTTTCCAGAATTTTTTTGCATATTTCCCGGCGTATGAGTGAAACTATCTCCGTACCAAGGGTACAGAAAATGGAGGTATATCTCATGGATAACACGAAGAACACCAAAAACACCAAGAACACCAACACGGAAAACACCGAGAACACCAACACCAAGAATACCAAGAACGCCAAGAACTGCAAGTAACTTCTTCATGTCTCATATAAAGAGAGGAGCCGCCAGGCTCCTCTCTTTATTGTATGCGTCAGTGCTCCGCCTTGCCCAGGTACTCCTCCAGCGTGATATCCCGGTTGAAGATATCCTGCGCCGCGTCCTTGCCCACATAGCGGTAGTGCCACGGCTCGTAGATGATGCCGGTGATGTCGGTCTTGTCGTTGGGATAGCGGTGAATGAACCCGTACCGCCAGGAGTTGGCCATGAGCCACTTCTGGGTGGCGGTATTCTCCTGCTCGTCGGTCAGATCCTGCATGTTGGCGTCCACGATGTCCACCGCCAGACCCAGCTGATGCTCGCTGGTGCCGGGAATGGCCACGGCCTTGGCCGCCTCCACCTTGGCCTCCTCCTCGCTCATGCCGCTGTTGATCAGCCGCTGCACCTTGTTGTCGTACAGCTGCTGCTGCGTCTCCTGCGTCCGGTAGGCGGAGCACAGGAACGGGCTGTAGCCCGCCGCCTTGCAGGCGTCCATCATCTCCTGGAAGGCCTCGTAGCACCGGCTGTCGATCTTCCGGCCGTCGCTGAGCGTCACCAGATCCGGCGTCCAGCTGTCCGGCAGCGGATTCCACGGGTTCACCAGCGTCAGCAGCTCGTCGTCCGCCTTGGGCTGGTCGTCCACCGGCTCCAGCACGTCCTGTGCCGGCTGGTTCTGATCCTCGTCCGCCGGGGCGTCGTCCTTCTTGCAGCCCTTGATAATAAATATCGCACCCACGATAATGCCCGCCAGCAGCACGGCGGCGATGATGCGGTTGCGCATGGCCTCCCGGTAGCGCTTCTTCCGGCGGCGTTCTCTTTCGTAATCCATTCCGTTACCTCAATTCTGCGGGGTAGACCCCCGTCTCGTGTAGTTTGACAAGCTCCTGCGCCACCCGCGCACGATCCTCGTGGTACGTCATGCCGAACCAGCGATCCGCCGAGTGCAGCACGGACACGGTCAGCCGTCCCTGCGCCAGCAGGTCGCCCACCATGGTGGGCAGCAGACACTCCGCCTTTACGGACTGCCCGGCCTCGCTGCGGAGGAACGCGTGGAAGTAGCGCTCCAGCTCCCCGAAGATGGACGGCGTAAAGCCCCAGAAGTTCATGGACACCACCGTGTCCCCCGCCAGCACCGTACCGGTGTCCTCGTCCCGGATGGTGCCGTCCGGCAGCAGGGCGATCTTCAGCGTCTCGTGTATGTCGGTCAGGCAGCCGTCCTTCACATGGCACACGCCACGGGACACAGTGCCGTGGGCGGTGACGGTGTTGCGCAGCATATAGCCCACCATGGCCGCCGCGCCCTCCACCGGGATGGTCCGCAGGGCGTTGTACATGGTGCGGTAGGCGTCCACGCCGTAGTAGTCGTCTGCGTTGATGACGCAGAACGGCTCATGCACCAGCTCTCTGGTGCACAGCACCGCGTGGGCGGTGCCGAACGGCTTCGTTCTGCCCTCCGGCGCCGTGTACCACGCCGGCAGGGACGTGCTGTCCTGATAGGCGTAGCACACCTCCACCGGACGGCCGTCCGCCGTCCGCAGTCCGGCGGCCATGCGGCCGCACAGCCGCTCCATCAGCTCCCGCATGTCGGGCTTGATGATGAAAACCACCTTATCGAAACCGGCGCGCACTGCGTCGTACACGCCGTACTCCATCAGAATTTCCCCGTGGGGGCCTACGCCGTCGGTCTGCTTGTTGCCGCCGTAGCGGGAACCGATCCCCGCCGCCATAATGACCAGCGATGCGTGCATAGTCCTGTCCTCCCTCTTGTCAGCTGTGTACCATCATACCACGAATCGGAAAAAAAACAAGCGCCTTTCGCGCTTGTTAAAGAAATCTTCAAAGGAATTTTATGTCAATCGAAAAAAGCAGTCACGCCGATGGAGCGAGCGGCGCGCACCGGCGCGGAAAGGCAGGAAGCGGGGCGGGCGAAATCGCCCGCCCCTGTGGTGCATCAATATTTCTCCTCGATCATCTTCATGATCTCCGGCTTCAGCGACAGCATGCGGCAGATGTTCAGCGCGTCCCGCGGACAGTCGGACTTGCCCTCCACCTTGTACAGGCCGTAGTTCATGTGCCGCGCGATCACCGTCACGCCGTCCTCGCTGGTCACGGCCAGCTCCCGGCGGATCGCCTCCGGGTCGATGTCCCGCAGGCCGATGATCTGATAGTGCATGTGGGCGTACTCCGCCACCTTGTCGTAGTGGGTGGTCAGCAGCGAGATGGCGTCCACTCCGTTGAGATACCGCGTCACCGCCTGCACGATCACCGCGCCCTCGTCCGGGTTGGTGCCCCGGGCGAACTCGTCCAGCAGGAACAGGGAGTAGCCCTGCTCCACCTCCGTCAGCGCCTTCTGGAACTGCACGATCTCCGAGCCGAAGCCGCTGAGCCCCGACTGGATGGACTGCAGGTCGTCAAACAGCATCTTCACGCAGGAAAACAGCGGCATCCGTGCCTTTTTCGCGCAGACCAGGAAGCCCGCCTGCAGCAGCAGCACGTTCAGCGCCACCGTTTTCATGGCCACGGACTTGCCGCCCATGTTGGCGCCGGTGATGACCGTGGCGCCCGGCTCCAGCCGGATGGACACCGGCACAAACCGCCGCCCCTGCTCGGCCAGCAGGTCGCACAGCTCCGGGTTCACCATGTCCTCCAGCTCCAGCTCCCGCTCCGTCAGCTCCGGCCGCACGCCGCCGTACCGCACGGCGAACAGCGCCTTCTGGATGATGAAATCCAGCCGTCCCGCCGTGTCCGCGTCAGCCAGCAGGTCGTCCACCATGGGCGCCAGCGCCGCGCCCATGGCTCTGCGGACGTGCATCTCCTCCGACTCCTCCTCGGCGCACAGCCGCGTGCGCTTGAGCCGCAGCTCGTCCTTTTCCGCGTCCGTTTGGGCGTGGAACAGGCCCTCCTCCACGTCCTTCTTGGCGCGGCGCACCTCCTTGAGCTTGGCGGTGGCGCTGTCGGGGATATAGAAGCCGCGGCTGCCGGTGCCGTCCGGGTCGAGGATGGCCAGCGCGGCCTTCACGTCGTGGAACGCCATACCCTTGAAATGCGTCACCTCATTGATCTGGGCAAACAGCGGGCGGATGCCCTCCAACCGCTGCAGGTAGCCCTTGATCTCGAACAGCTCCACATGGTCGGGCGTCTCCCCGTCCGCGCAGCGGCGCAGGGAGTTGCGGATATCCTTCATCTGGCACAGGCCGGTCATCAGCTTGTTGTACACGTCCTTCAGCTCTCCGGCGGCGTTGGCCGCCTGCTCCACGTTGTACAGCTCCTCCTCCAGCGCCGCCCGCTCCTCCGGGGCGTAAAACCGCAGGCGGCGGATGCGCTCCTGCCCGAAGGGAGAGCAGCCGTGCAGCGTTTCCAGCGCGTATTGCAGGCCGATCTTCTCCCGCTCCTCAAACTTGATCGAGATCATGCCAGTTCCTCCTTCACATTGATGACCGGTACGTCCACCGCTTCTCTCATGCGGTACAGAAATTCGTCCTTGTCGAACTTCCAGCCGTAGGCGGACACCGGGTTCACGGTGACGCACAGCGTCCGCGCCGCGTCCTCCGTCTCCAGCGCCACCTCTCGCACCGCCAGCTTATCCAGCGTATCGGCGCTGAGCAGCACCTTGCTGGGATCCTTCACCACCAGTCGGCACCGGCGCAGCACGCCGCTGCGCAGCAGCGGCACCACCATGGTGTCCGTCAGAGCGCCGGTCACCAGCGCCGCGCCGTGCTCCCTGATGCAGGCCTCCAGCCCGTCGGTGCACTCCGGCGGCAGCGTCTCGGCCTTGGGCAGGTTCATCAGCCGGTAGATATGCACCGTGTCGGCAATGACCTTCTCCATGCTGGCGTTGTAGCTGGCGCCGGTACAGAGGATCACGCCGTCGGCCACTGCCCGGGCGCCCAGACTTTTGCGCCCCAGCGCGCCGTCGATGACGGACTTCTCCGCGCCCAGCGCGAAAAAGCTCTCGGACACCGACCGCAGCTGCGTGGTGATGGACGGCCCCGCCAGCTGCACATATCCGGCGCTGCGGGCGCGGAGGATCACCACCTCGCCCAGCGGCGTGGGGATACCGGTGGTCATAAGGATCTCCTTGGTCACGTCGCCCAGCCGCAGCATGTCCTTGGCGGTGGCGATCAGGGTTCCCTCCCGGACGAAAATGCCCGGCTTCTCCGTACCGGTGACCACATCGGTGGACTCGCCGTCCCGCCCGATGGAGGTCAGCCCCAGCGTTCCCCGCAGATGGCCGCCGGTCAGCAGCCAGTTGAGCATGGTGGTCTTGCCCGCGTTCTTGCACATGCCCACGATGGACATGGTCTTTGTCTCGTTGAGCCGGCGTATCAGCTCCTCATGCATGGAATACACGCCCTTTCTCTTTGGACAACACCGCGCAATGCATGCTGCGGCGCTTTGCGGAAATCGTTCTTGCCTCATTATGCGGTATTGCCCTTATTCAGTCAGTTTTTAAGTATAGCATACCGAATCGAAAAAAGGAACCCCCTCTTGCTTTTTGTTCACTTTTCCCCTTGCCTTTTCCCGGCACTATGGTATACTGGTGGGCGGATTTTACGGAAAGAAGGGCATTTCTGTGGAAAAGTTGTCCCACAATGACCATATTGACCTGTACCGCCACCTGGCCTTTTCCGCCGTGGGCGGCTTCTTCGGCTGCCACGCTGTTCTGGTACACGGCGGCATCATGGGCAACGCCCAGACGGTGAACCTGCTGGAGCTGCTGCTGGATGCCCTGCGGGGTGACGCATACGCCACGGCGCAGCATCTGGGCGCGCTGGCGCTGTACGTCTTGGGCACCATGCTGACGGTGCTGCTGCCCCACTGGTGGGGCTGGGACATGCACCGGGTGTCGCCCCTTGTTACGGCGGACGCCGCTGTGACGGTGGCGTTCCTGCCGGAGACGCTGAACCCGGTGGTGGCGCTCTATCCCGTGTTCTTCGCCATGAGCATCCAGTGGAGCAGCTTTGCCGGCGCGCGGGGCTTCTACAGCTCCACCATCTTCTCCACCAACAACACGAAGCAGACCTCGCTGGCGCTGGCCAACTACCTGTGCGACAAGGACAGAGCCCACCTGCGGAAGCTGTGGTTCTACTTCTTCACGCTGCTGTCCTTCCACGCGGGCGCGGCGGCAGCATACTTCGCCGTGAAGTGGTGGTATATACGGGGCGCGTTGGCTGTGCTGCCCTTCATCGCATGGGCGTATTTCCTGGCGGTGTGCGAGCGGCGGCATGAGGCGCTGGCAGACGAGCCGGAGACGATCCCCGACAACACCGCCCAGCCCACCAGCAACGCATAACGACGCAAACACGGCTCCCGGCCTTTGGCCGGGAGCCGTGTTTTATGTACTTATTTCCCGCTCAGCTCCACCGCGTGGCGGACAAAGCTCATGGGCGGCACAGGACGGGGCAGCTGCATGGTGAACACCATCTGGGGCGTTTTCGGCTCCGTCAGCTCTCCGCCCTCGGTGTCGTGCATCACCGGAACGGTGACGGTAAAGGGCTTGGTGTCCGGCCCCACGATCTCCACCGTGTCGCCGGCGGCGAACTTGTTCCGCAGACTCAGGGTGGCAAGGCCGTCTGCGTCGCAGTCTGTGACCACAGCACAGATCTGCCAGTCCCGGAGGTACCGGGCGCTCTCGTAATACTGCCCCGGTTGGCCGTAGAAAAAGCCGGTGGCATAGTGCCGGTGGCTGATGTGCTCCACCTCGTCCCGCCACACCGGATCAAGGGGCTGCCCGGCAGCCACGGCGTCCAGACAGTGCCGGTACGCGCCGGTGACGATGGCGGCGTAATAGGCGGACTTGGCGCGGCCTTCGATCTTCAGGCAGTCCACGCCGGCGGCCATAAGGTCGTCCAAATGGTCGATCATGCACATGTCCCGGGAGTTCATGATGTAGGTGCCCTTCTCGTCCTCGAACACCGGGAAGTATTCGCCGGGGCGCTTCTCCTCCATCAGCGCATACTGATAGCGGCAGGGCTGGGCGCACTCGCCCCGGTTGGAGTCCCGCCCGGTCATGTAGTTGGACAGCAGACAGCGTCCGGAGTAGCTGACGCACATGGCGCCGTGGCAGAAGGCCTCCAGCTCCAGCTGCGGCGATACGCGGGCGCGGATGGCTGCAATCTCCTCCAGACTCAGCTCCCGCGCCAGCACCACGCGGGTGGCGCCCAGATCGTACCACGCCTGGGCGCAGACGTGGTTGGCCACGGACTGCTGGGTGCTGATGTGCCGCTGGCAGTGGGGCGCATATTTCCCCGCCAGCGTGAACGCGCCCAGATCCGCCAGGATCAGCGCGTCCACACCCGCCGCATCCAGCTTTTCCAGATGGGCGGGCAGCGCCTCCGCCTCGTTCCAGCGGGGCATGGTGTTGACGGTGGCGTGTACCTTCACGCCGTGGTCGTGGGCAAACCGCACCGCCTTCGGCAGCGCCTCATCGTCAAAATTTCCGGCGAAGGAGCGCATGCCGAAGGACGTACCGGCCAGATACACCGCGTCCGCGCCGTACAGCACGGCCATCTGCAGCTTCTCCCAGTCCCCGGCCGGGGACAGCAATTCAGGCTTCTTTCCCATGGCGTCAGGAGTAGATGGGCTGGTATTCATCGCTGTTGATAAACTTCAGGTGGTCGCTGTAGTCGGTGAAGAAATGGCTCTTACCGTCCGTGCCCAGCGCGAAGAAGTAGTAATCGGTGTCCGCCGGATAGATGGCGGCCTGGATCGCGCTGAGGCCGGGGTTGCAGATGGGTCCCGGCGTCAGACCGGGGTTGATATAGGTGTTGTATGGGCTGTCGATCTCCGTGTCGAAGGTCTTCACGCCGTCGTGCTTCATGATATAGTTGATGGTGGAGCACAGCTGCAGAGCGCGTCCGCCCTTGTTGCTGTCCGGGTTCTCCAGACGGTTGTGGATAACGGAGCTGATGTTCTTGCGCTCCGTATCGTCGCCGATGGACTCCTTCTCGATCAGGGACGCCATGGTGACGATCTCCTGCAGGGTGTAGGGTGAGGCCTTGATGTCCGCCAGCATCTGCTGGCTGATGGAGTTCTTGAAGTACACCAGCATGGTCTCCACAGCGTAGACGGCGGAGCGGTTCTTGTCGAACTCATAGGTGCTGGGGAACAGGAAGCCCTCCATGCGGTCGATGGTGCCGATCTTGTCGTCGTCGAGGAAATCATAGTCCTCATAGGCGAAGTTGGCGCAGGCGTCCTCCAGATCCTCCTTGGTGGCCACGCCATTTGCCGCCAGCAGGTCGATGATCTCCCGGACGGTGTAGCCCTCCGGGATGGTGACCTTCACCAGCCCCTGTGCCGCCTTGGCGTCGGCCTCCCAGTCGTGCATGTTGGTGATCAGGGCGCGGAAGTCCATGTCGCTGTTCAGCTTGTAGGTGCCCGGCTCCACATAGCGGTCGTAGTGCAGGAACGTGCCGGCGATGTTGAACACCAGACGGGAGTTCACCAGTCCGGCGTCGTGGAGCTTCTTGGCCACGTCGCCCCGGCTGTCGCCCTCCTCCACGGTGATCTCCACCTCCACCGGCGCCTTGTTCAGGGAACAGACGTCGTTCACCAGCAGCCAGCCGATGCCCGCCAGCAGGCAGGACACCAGCAGCACACAGGCGAAATAGGCAATGGTGCGGTTGCGCTTGGCCTGACGGCGGCGGCTGCCGCTGCTGCGGCGGTGCTGCTCGGAGGCCGCCTGACGGCGCACCTCCTCGGCGTCCCATTTCGCCGTGGCGTATTCGTTTCGTTCGTCTCGGTTTGCCATAGATATGCTCCTTTCAGCGCGTCAGCCGATGAGGTCGGCCACGCGCTCCATGACTTCGTTGTGTATATCGTCGATCAGGCGGGGCGCGCCCTCCCGGGCGCAGTCGATGCGCGTCCAGCCGCAGCGCTCCACCACATAGGCGGCGTTTTCGCGGCAGCGGCGCAGGTAGTCCTCGTCCCTCTCGTGGATATCGGCGGTGGTGTGGGTGGTGGCCTCCCGCAGGCGCATCATCTGCTCCGTGGCCTCGGTGGGCATGTCCAGATACAGCACGCGGGTAGGCTCCGGCAGCCCCAGCAGGTCGTACTCAAAGTGGAACAGCCAGTCCAGAAACGCGTCCCGCTGCTCAGGCGGCAGCTTGCCGGTCTGGTGGACGGCGTTGCTGGTGGTGTAGCGGTCGGCGATCAGCAGGCCACCCTGCTCGTAATACGCGCCCCAGTCCTGCTTGTAGGAAGCGTAGCGATCCACGGAGTAGAACACCGACGCGGCGTAGGCGTTGACATCGCCGGGCTTGTCGCCGAAGGCGCCGCCCAGATACAGCCGGATCAGCGCCGAGGATTCCTCCTTGTAGCGGGGAAACTCCAGCTTACGAAAGGAAATACCGCGGCGCGTCAGCTCGTCGCACAGCAGGCGGGACTGGGTGGCCTTACCGGAGCCGTCCGTCCCCTCGAACACGATAAGTTTTCCCTTCATACCGTAGCCTCCCGCGGGCACACTGCCCCATGATGACGTACATTGTACCATAGTTTTCCCCGCTTGTCCATATTGCAAACCAAAGACCTCCTTGTCATTCCGAGTCTGTAGGGGGCGATGCCCACATCGCCCCCTACCAAATCACAAGGAGTGCGTGCCGAACAGGACGTCGCGGACGCCGTCCCCTACGGAATGGCGAAGGGCGGACAGAGTCGTCCGCCCCTACGAAATACCTCTTACCGCAGCCAATCCGGTTTTGCGCGGCCATGCGCGCCGGACACCAGCCCCATGGCCGCAAACAGCATCACCAGCGACGAGCCGCCGTAGCTGATAAACGGCAGGGTCAGGCCGATGACCGGCATGACGAACAGGCACATGCCCACGTTGACGATCACCTGGAAGATGATCATTCCGGCCACGCCGATGCACACATAGCTCTCCAGCCGCGTCTTGGCGTGCCGCGCCACATAGACGCACCGCAGGACGATGGCCGTCAGCAGCGCCAGCGTCAGCAGGCAGCCCACCAGACCCAGCTCCTCCCCGATGACGGAGAAGATGAAGTCCGTGTGGCGGTGGGGCAGGCTGGACGCCGCCTCGCTCTGTGTCTGCACGCCCTTGAACAGACCCTGTCCGAATATCTTGCCGCCGCCCAGCGTCAGCAGACTGCGGGTCTGCTGCCAGCCGGTGTTCAACGGGTCATAACTGTGGTCGAACAGGACGATGAATCGCTTTTTCATGTAGGAATCCAGCAGGTTCAGATCCCACATGGCGTAGAACAGCAGCGCCGCCGCGCCGCCGCCGATCAGGAACCAGCGCAGCGCCACGCCCGCCACAAAGCACATGCAGGCGAAGATGAACAGGAACACCAGCGCGCTGCCCATGTCGCCGGATATCTTGTAATACAGCACGAAGATCACGCCGAAGTGTACCGCCAGCATCGCCACAGAGGTCACGGATTTCAGATTTCGGTTCTCTTTCAGCCACGCCAGCTGCTTGGCCAGCACCAGAATGAAGGTGATCTTCACGATCTCCGCCGGCTGCACCTTCACCGGAAGGAAGGGAAAATCCAGCCACGCGCGGTTGCCCGTGCCGCCGTCGATGCCCAGCGGCGTGGCCAGCAGCAGGATGAAGCCGATGCCCACCAGGAATATCCACTTCCAGTATTTCACCAGCTCGCCCACGTCGATCTGCGACACCAGCAGATACAGCAGCACGCCAATGACCAGCGCCGCCGCCTGCACCAGCACAAGGCGGTTGGTGTGCATATACCGGGTGGCGCTGGACACCATCAGCACGCCGAACAGCGATGCGCCGCCGCACAGCGCCAGCAGCAGCAGATCGGCCTGCCGCAGCACATCGTTGAACAGCTCCCGTATACGGCGCAGCATGGCGGCACCTCCCTCTCAGCAAAATTTCTCATTCAGATGTAAGTTTACCACAAGATGCTTTCCGTGTAAACCGACAAATGGCAATATCCTCCGCCGGCGTATATGAATATTTATGCATTTTGCCCGTTGACAAATTCACTCCCTGTGCTATAATGCAAAGCAAGCTGAATATGGTAATGCTTCCCTTGGCACCGGCTGAGGGGTCGAAGGCATCCATGACCGAATCGTAGGTATTCCGGCGTTTGTCGGATAAGATTTGGTCGTGGAGGCCTTTACTTTTTTACAAGAAAAGGAGAAAACGCTATGTACATCAAGCCCTTTGCTGTGGAAGAATGGATGAATGAATATGAAGTGGGCGCACGCTTCAATATTGCGGAGACCTGCGTGGACTCCGTGTCGCTGGACGAGCTGTTCGCCCTGGCGGGCGCGGACAAGGCGCAGTTCCTGACGGACTTCTGCGCCAAGCGGCTGACCTATGGCGACATTGTGGGCAGCGACGCCCTGCGCGGCGGCATCTGCAAGCTGTACAAGACCGTGCAGCCCCGGCAGGTGGTGCCCACCCACGGCGCGGCGGGCGCCAACCACCATGTGTTCTGCTCCCTGATCGCCGCAGGCGACCGGGTGGTCAGCATCATGCCCACCTACCAGCAGCTGTACTCCATCCCGGAGGCCATCGGCGCGGACGTGGCCATCATGCATCTGAAGCAGGAGAACGACTATCTGCCCGATCTGGAGGAGCTGCGCGCGCTGGTGACGCCGGAGACGAAGATGATCTGCATCAACAACCCCAACAACCCCACCGGCGCGCTGATGAGCGAGGCGCAATTGCAGCAGATCGTGGACATTGCCCGCAGCGTGGGCGCCTATGTCCTCTGCGACGAGGTGTACCGCCACCTGACCCAGACCGACGAGTGGTGCCCCTCCATCGCCGACCTGTACGAGAAGAGCATCTCCGTCAGCAGCATGTCCAAGGTGTTCTCGCTGGCGGGGCTGCGGATGGGCTGGATCGCCACCCGGGACGAGGCGGCGCTGAAGGCGTTCCTGTCCCACCGGGACTATAACCTCATCAGCTGCGGCATGTTCGATGACGCGGTGGCGTCCATCGCGCTGGCGCACAGCGATGTGATGCTGAAGCGGAACCAGACCATCGTCCGGGAGAATCTGGCGATACTGGACGACTGGGTGGCCTCCCACCCGCATTTCTATTACACCAAGCCCAAGGCGGGCACCACGGCGTTGGTCTACTACGACTTCGACGTGCCGTCCTACGACTTCTGCAAGCAGATGTACCACCAGACCGGCGCGTTCGTCACGCCCGGTGACTGCTTCCAGCAGCCCCACAGCATGCGCATCGGCTACGCCTGCGACAAGCAGACGCTCAAGGACGGTCTGGCGGCTCTGGCCGCCTTTGCGGACACATTATAATAACAGGAGGAACGCATCATGACAGAGATGACGGTATTGAACGGCGTGGCTATCGAGGAGCTGCTGACCATCCCCATGGCGGTGGAGGCCGTGGAACAGGCATATCTGGAAAAGAGCAAGGGCGACGCGGCGCTGTGGCCCATGGTGTTCCACGAATTCGACCCCGGCCACGCCGATCTGGACATAAAGTCCGGCGATCTGGGCGGACTGGGCTTCTACGGGCTGAAGGTGGTGTCGTGGTTCGGCGCCAATCCCGGCAAGGGGCTGCCCGCCCTGTACGGCACGTCCCTGCTGTTCGATCTGGCCACCGGCGCGCCCAGGGCGCTGCTGAACGCCGGCCCCATCACCGACTTCCGCACCGGCGCGGCGGGGGCGATCGGCGCAAAGTATCTGGCGCGGCCTGACGCCGAGACGCTGCTGATGGCCGGTACCGGCGCACTGGCGCCCTATCTCATTGCCGCCACATTGTACCTGCTGCCGCAGATCAAGACGGTCTATGTGACCAACCCCCACCATCCGGAGTGCTCGGCAGCCGCCTGCGAAGCCATCACACCGCAGGTGGAGAAGCTGCTGTCCGGCTGCGGCGGCTCGCCGCCGCGCCCGATCTGGAGAAGGCCGTCCGGCACAGCGACGTGATCCTCACCGCCACCCCTGCCCGCGAGCCGTTTATCAAGGCGGAATGGGTGCAGCCGGGCACCCACATCAGCTGCGTGGGCGCCGATATGTCCGGCAAGCAGGAGGTGGACAGCGCCCTGTTTGCCTCTGCCAAGGTATTCGGCGACGATACGGCGCAGTGCCTGTCGGTGGGTGAATGCGAGGTGCCCTACAAGGCAGGGGTGTTCTCCGGACATATCTGCGAGATCGGCGGCGTCATCTCCGGCGCGGAGGCCGGGCGCACCGATGCTTCCGATATCACCATCTTCGACTCCACCGGCATCGCCCTGCAGGACATCGCCACCGCCGCCGCGCTGCTGCAAGCGGCGCAGGAGACCGGCAAGGGGCAGACGGTCACACTGTAAGAAAAAAACACCGCACCCGAAACGGATGCGGAGCCGGTGTTTTAATCGAGCAGGTTTTCACATATTCTTCCGTATGCTGCCCAGCGCTGTCTTTTCCAGCCGGGACACCTGCGCCTGGGAAATGCCGATCTCCGACGACACCTCCATCTGCGTCTTGCCCTGGCAGAACCGCAGCGCCAGTATGCTCTGCTGCCGGGGATCCAGCCGGGCGATGGCGTCCTTCAGGGCGATGCGATCCAGCCAGTTGTCGTCAGTGCCCTTCTCGTCCTTCACCTGATCCATAACGCACACCGGGTCGCCGCTGTCGGCGTACAGCGGCTCGTACAGGCTCACCGGGTCGCTGATGGCGTCCATGGCGAACACCACCTCTTCCCGCGGGATGCCCAGATACTGTGCCAGCTGCTCCACCGTCGGCTCCCGCTGGTTTTCCGCCATCAGTGCCTCCCGCGCCCGCAGCACCTTGTAGGCCGTGTCCCGCATGCTGCGGCTGACACGCAGGGCGCTGTTGTCCCGCAGATAGCGCCGGATCTCCCCCACGATCATGGGCACGCCGTAGGTGGAAAAACGCACCGGCTGGTTCACGTCAAAGTTGTCGATGGCCTTCATCAGCCCGATGCAGCCCACCTGAAACAGATCGTCCGCACTCTCGCCACGCCCGGCGAACCGCTGCAGGACCGACAGCACCAGCCGCAGATTGCCGCAGATCAGCTGTTCTCTGGCTGCACTGTCCCCTGCATGGGCGCGGCGCAGCAGCGCCGTCATCTCGTCATGTTTCAGCACAGGCAGCTTCGCTGTGTTGATGCCGCATATCTCCACCCTGCTCCGCATAACGCCACCTGCCTTCTTCTTGATAGAGGCAGTATTTCCCGGCGCGGCGGCGGTTATTCCCTGCGGCGGAAAGCCCTGGTTTTCGCCAGAATGGGACATGCGCCGCCGCGCATAGGATAGCGGCAGGAGGTGATGGCGATGCTGTGCAGATTCACCGCGCTGCGGCGTAAGGAGGTCATCAATCTGTGCGACGGCTGCCGGTTGGGGTATGTGGGTGATGTAGAGGTGACGGTGCCGGAGGGAGCGGTAAAGGCGATCATCGTGTTCGGCCCCTGCCGCTTCTTCGGTCTGTTCGGGCGGGGCGAGGACTATTATATCCCCTGGGAATGCGTCCAGAAATTCGGAGACGACATCATACTGGTGGATAAGCCCTTCCGCCGCGACCCGCCGCCACCGCCCAAGCGCCGCAAAAAGTCATTCTTTTCATAAGGAGCGGGCGCCGGACGCGCCCTGCGCCACGTCTATACGGATCAGCGAGCGCTTATGCTTCGCTTCAAAATGGCGGTATTCCCGGGAGTCTGTTTCGCCGGGATGACTGTTGAGATACGCCTCGGCGTACTCCTTGGCGTGCCGGGCACGGGTGAGGTCGATGTCCTCCGCCCACTCAAAGGTAGTCGGAACAAGGCGCACCTTGCCGTCCGCCACCGCCAGCATGCCGCCGATGCAGGCAGCGGTGCGCACCTTGCCGTCCACAATCAGACGCGCCTGTCCCATGCCCAGCACCGTCACATAGTCGCAGTGTCCCGCCTGCACGCTCATGTCGCCGCCGGCGGCGCGGACGCTGATGCTCTCCGCCTGTCCGTCAAAGACCATGCCGTCCGCGGTGACGATCTGCAAGGGAAAGCTTCTCATTCCTTTGCACCCTCCCCGGCCTTTGCCACCACCTCGTCGATGGTACCGGCATAGAGGAAGGCGGATTCGGGAATGTCGTCATGCTTGCCGTCGATGATCTCGCGGAAGCCGCGGATCGTCTCGGCGATGGGCACATACTTGCCCTGCATTCCCGTGAACTGCTCGGCCACGCTGAAGGGCTGGGACAGGAACCGCTGGATCTTCCGGGCGCGGGAGACAGTCAGCTTGTCCTCCTCGCTCAGCTCGTCCATACCCATGATGGCGATGATGTCCTGCAGATCCTTGTAGCGCTGCAAAATGCGCTGCACATCCCGCGCCACCTCATAGTGCTCCTTGCCCACGATCTCAGGGGCAAGGATGCGGCTGGTAGATTCCAGCGGATCCACGGCAGGATAGATACCCAGAGAGGCAATGCCGCGATCCAGCACGGTGGTGGCATCCAGATGGGCGTAGGTGGTGGCGGGCGCGGGGTCGGTCAGGTCGTCGGCGGGGACA
>OIZS01000140.1_pt1 | contig 36927 bp, 28 predicted proteins | sample 1588641 | NCBI WGS metagenome assembly OIZS01 (sample SAMN03283240) | human gut metagenome | biome: human-associated habitat; material: feces | host: Homo sapiens | place: Peru | collected 2012
ATGTGGCAAGTTCAGAGCTTAATTTAAGAATTCCGAATAAAAGCATCAGAAATTGTTTTAAAGAGAAGATTCAAGATTATTTCACTAAAGCTCCTCCTCAGGTACAAAAAGCTGCCAAAATCTTACAGTCTGTCTTTAACGCTGATGCTGAGCAATTAAGAGTAGATATTGAAGATGCGTTAGCCAAATTCATTTCGGTAAGAGATTTTTCTACCAATGCTCCTAAAGAGTATTACTATCATGCTTTTCTTAACGGGGTGTTTTCAACTCAGGAAGGAGTCTTTAAACGCTACACTTCAAATCAAGAGGCGGGAAATGGTTATTCAGATATAACAATTTTATCTAAAGACTCTAGAACAGGTTACATCCTAGAACTCAAATATACCAACGATGAAAATTACTTGGTAAAAGAATCTAAAAAGGCGCTGACTCAAATTGAGGAACAGAAGTATTTAGAGCCTTTTAGATTAAGAGGTATAACTAAAAAAGTTTATGGTTTTGGGATCTGCTTTAGTGGTAAATCTTGTTTTGTGTCTGTAAAGGAATATTTGATAAACATAGACAATGAAGAATAACGGAGTGGGCGATATTTCTATTGTTAAGAAAATTTAGTTCAAGCTTTTTCAAAATTTCACTATTGTGTAGTTGTAAAGTTTGGCTACAATAGGAGTGGGTACTTGGTAAAAGTTTAGTCTTTCTAGGGCTTTAAGGCGCAAAAACCGAAAAAACTCCCTTCAAATTTTAAACTTTTAGCAAGGTTGGACTGCAAAAAGTTTAAAACTAATTGTCTTAATCTGATGTCATATAGTAGATAATTAAAATGAATGGTAGTTTATTGTTTTGTATAGCCTTAGGGTATTTTGCTCTGGGTTATTGGCTTTATGGTGGCTATTTGTGTCGCCTGTTTGGAATTAATGTAAAACGCCCAACTCCGTCCAAAACTAAGTTTGATGGGGTGGATTATGTGCCATGTAGTCGTAGCGTGCTCTTTGGTCACCACTTTTCCTCTATTGCTGGGGCGGGGCCTATTGTCGGCCCAATTATGGCAGCATATTTTGGGTGGCTCCCTGCTTTAATTTGGATTTTTATCGGTTGTATCTTTGTTGGAGCGATGCACGATTTTGCTTCACTTTTTCTTTCTGTAAGAAACGGTGGGCGCTCAATTGGGTATATTATTGAGAAGCTCCTTGGCTTTTGGGGGAGACAGCTCTTCTTGTGCTTCTGCTTTGCCTGCTTAATCTTAGTTGTAGCTATCTTTGGTTTGATGGTTGCGGGTACCTTTGTGGCAAGTCCAGCTGTAGCTACTGCTTCCATTATCTTTATTTTTGTGGCGCCAGTTTTTGGTTTCCTTACCCGTAAAGTTTTCTCTTTAAAGATTGGCTCATTAATTTTTGTGCCTTTTCTCTTTTTAGTGATTTACTTTTCAATGTTTATCCCATGTGATATTCAAAATTGGTTTAGTCTCTCTAAAGAAGAAACCCAGCTTATTTGGCTTGCCGTGCTTGGTATTTATGTTTTAGCAGCTTCAATCTTTCCAGTTCATTGGTTGTTACAGCCTCGTGACTACTTAAGTTCATATATCCTTTATGCCATGATTGCAGCTGGCTTCTTAGGGATTTTGTTCTACCAGCCTGAAATCCAGCAGGACGCCTTTGTTGGCTTTACCGTACCTCTTGCTAATGGTGTGGAAACCAATATGTTCCCGGCTTTATTCTTGTTGATTGCTTGTGGTGCTTGTTCTGGCTTCCATTCTTTGGTGGCGTCTGGTACTACCTCAAAGCAGATTGCAACTGAAGCTGACATTAAGTCTGTAGGTTATGGCGCAATGGTAGTTGAAGGGGTCTTAGGGGTTATGAGCTTAATTGCTGTGGCTTACCTCGGTGATGCTGATTTTGCGGAAATGGCTAAAAACCCAGTTCAGGCTTTTGCTCATGGGATTGGTACTTTCTCTGAAAGCATCGGTATTCCTAAGGCCTTTGGTTCTACCTTTATTAACTTAGCAATTTCTGCTTTCATGCTGACTACTCTTGATACCGCTACTCGTTTAACTCGCTTCGTGTGGCAGGAACTCTTAAGCCCATCTAACATGTCTCGTGAAAAGGCTAAAGAACAACATATCAAGCTTGAAGATACTAGAAGTCCATTCGTTAAATTCTTAACTAACATTTGGGTGGCTTCTATATTAGTAGTTGCTTTGTCTGGCGCTATGGCTTGCTCCGGTGAAGCTACTTCTATTTGGCCAGTATTTGGTGCTTCTAATCAGTTGTTAGCTGGTTTGACCTTGCTTTGCATTACCTTATACTTGATGAATCGTAAGACCAACTTCTGGATTAGTCTCATCCCAACCATTTTTATGATGGTGATGTGTGTATGGGGTTTGTGCCAAATCGTGGAAGTTGCGTTCATTAAACATTCATATGCTCTTTTGGGTGTAAGTACGCTTCTAGTGGTATTAGCTTTACTCCTTGTAGTTTTAGCTATTATCACTATTAAGAAGCTTATAAATGGTCAGACCACTTACCAAGAAGAAGAAATCTAAGCCAAATCTAAATGGTTAAGGTAGTAAATCCTTAACCAAAAGGAAACTTCGCTTAGAGATTGAAACTTAACTTAGTGCTGTTAGCCTCAAATGGTTAATGGCACTATTTTTTCGAAGTTTGGTTTGGAGTTAGGAATTTGTTTTTTTAGAAAAATCACTATGGTTACTTTTTCAATTGAATGTAATAAAAGCTGAGGTAAAACAGTAATAGCCTAATTATTTTATTTTGAGGCTAAAATGAACCGGAAAAAGTTATTGCGATTACAGGTGTTTGGTGCTACAATTCGCATCACTTTTTGTGATTAGCAATGGTCGCATGGCTAATCTCTCTTTAATTTTTTAATTTGTGAGTAAATAAAATGGCATATTCTTTCGATGCTCAAGTACGTACCGACTTTGGGAAGGGTGCGAGCCGCCGCCTTCGTCGTAACGGTCAAATTCCTGCAATCGTTTATGGCGGTGACCAGGAAGCAGTTGCTATAGCTCTTGATCAGGCTAAAGTATTCACTGCTCAGCAGAACGCAGCTTTCTACAACGAACCAATCACTTTAAACATCAATGGTTCAGTTGTTGTGGTTAAGCCAGTTGCAATGCAGCGTCATCCTGTAAGCTGCATGGTTGTTCACGTTGACTTCATGCGTGCTTAATGGCATTTGCCGTTAAATTACGGATCTCTTGGCCGAATTTAGGATTCGACTGGTGATTTAAATTCTTAAAGAAGGGGAGAGCAATTAGCTCTCCTTTTTTATTAGAAAACCTTTAATTTTAAGCAAGATTAAAAATTTTACCGTAGTGATTTAATCCTGGTGACTTTACTTTGGTGGTTTGAGGTTCGTGAGGTTTTGACAGGTTAAAGCTTTAGGCTTGGTTTAACTTGGCCTGTAAGTTTGATTAGTAAAATTAGCTTTACGCTCTCAGAGCGTTAAACACGTATTATTCGCCGCATATGGTAACGGAGTGTATATGACTGTACAGATTGGTAAGATGAATGACCTACGCTTAGTGCGTCTTGATGATAAGGGTGGTTTTTTAGATGCAGGAGCCTATGGAGAAGTGTTTTTACCGCTATCACAGCTCCCTGAAAAACCAGAACCTGGCATCGTGGTTTCAGTCTTTTGTTATATGGATGATGATCGCCTTACCGTTACCGCTAAACGTCCGCGTGCGTTACTTGGGGAACTAGCACGTATGACCTGTAAATCTGCTCTTAGAGGTTCTGCTTACCTTGAATGGGGGATTAGAAAGGATTTAATGGTGCCATTTACTGAGCAGCGTATGCCGATGAAAGAAGGGCGTGATTACGTGGTCTATGTAGCTATGGATCGCGAACAGCGTCTCTTTGGGACAACGAAGTTCAATAAGTACATTTCTGATGAAATGCCAAGCTCTTGCCACCTCAAAGAGGGGGAAGCAGTTGATTTGATTGCTGTTGCTAAAACTCCATTAGGCATCAAAATGGTCGTTAATAACTCATTTTATGCGATGCTGATGCACGGTTCTTCTAATGATGGTGCTGAAATTAGAATGGGGGTTAAGGTTAGAGGTTACATTCTCACTATTCGTAAAGATAGAAAAGTTAATGTTGGCTTACATAAAACTGGTATTGCCGGCGTGCAAAATGCAGGCTCATTAATTTTAGATAAGCTTAAAGCGGCAGATGGGTTCTTGCCATTTGGAGATCATTCTGATCCGGCTTCAATTGAACAATATTTTGGGATGAGCAAAGGCAAGTTTAAAAAGGCCATCGGTGGCTTGTATCGAGAACATGCTATTGAAATTACCCCTGATGGACTTAAACTCCTTGCTAAGGATTAAGCATTAATTAAGTCTTGGCTCCTCTAGAGCTAAAACAAAGATTCGTAAACACTCAAGTTCATAAAAACAAAAGGCCTTAAGACCAAAGATCTTAAGGCTTTTGTTTGTAGCTATTGGCTCGTTAGGCACTTAAAACCCCGGTGCATTCGTCAGCTTTAAAGTTGTCACGAATACGGCTAACAGGCACGTAATAACGATGATGCCCAGTCTTATCGACAACGATCTTCGCTAATACATGCCCTGAGTGCATAAACTCCCAGTTGCCATTCTCGAGCGGGCGTTTTACGCCTAAACTAGAAAGATAGGATAGAAAAGAAAGAGGATTTTTAATTTCCATAAATAGTTCTTGATTTGCCATTTTTAGATTCCTTCTTCGTTTTTATAAAATCCTTAAAATGATCCCGCGCTACTTGTGGTAGCTTTATTCCGTGCTTTTTTGTTGTTTAGCTTGAATGAGTTTTAATAGGTTGTGCTCAAATTCGTTGCTATTTACCCCTTGCTACATTTAGTAGCAATGTTATCCCGTGCTACTTGTAGTAGCTTCATTCTGTGTTTTTTGTGTGTTTTAGTAGTTTATGCCATGCGCTGTTGGTAGTTTTAGGTGGCGCTAAGTGGTCTTAATTTTTTTTCAAACTTGTGAGTTGAAACTTTTTGGGGTATCCCAAAAAGTGAGTGCACTTTTTGAGTGCGGACACAGTTTTCTATGCAAATAAGAGCAAGTTTTGTGCCATGGGCTAAAATGAGTGCAAGATCAAAATTAATGAAGAGTAAAATGAGATTAGGGTCTTTTTGTGATCTGCTTTGGTGCGTAACTTCTTGAAAAAATGATCAAAATAGTGCTTAAGGCTTTAGTTATGAATGAAAATAGTTCATGGCGTAAAAGTTTCGTTTTAAGGAATAACTAACCTAAAACTTACAAACTGTTTTCACTTTTTATTTTAGGGGGTGGATTCAGATTTTGACTGTTTTAGCCCTCAATTGTTTCATGAAAACAATTGTAACATGTAACAGAAGTAGGAAAATTTTCTTATTCCTTGTTTTTATGAGGAATTTTGTGGTCGTTTCGTTTGAAAACCGAGATCTAAGGTGTATGCTCTTGCTTATATAACGTATAATATGGAAAGCCTAGCTAAGTGCTATGCAATACAACTTATAACAATAAATGAAAGCACTGGATAAATATAGGAATAAGAATTGTAAAAGGACTGTAATATGGCTCAGCAACACCGCCGTAATTTTATTGTTTACTTACTCTTAACCTTTTTGTCAGGTACTGCGTGCGCAACTTTTTTACCGGTAATGAGTGTCTTTTTAAAGGATAGTGTAAAAGCTACGCCTTTTGAGATTGGACTTTACTTTACTTTAGCAGCAGTCGCAGGGATTGCGGTAACCCAAATTTTTGCGGTGTTCTCTGATGGGCGCATGAAACGCCGAACTCTCATCGTCTATGGTGGCTTAGCTGGGATGTGCGCAGGTATCGTCTTTATTTTAGGTGGCTTGTGGCAATGTTATTGGTTGATTGCCATCTTAGGCGTGGCCTTTATGAGCTTCTCGGGGCTCTCTACTCCTCAAGTATTTGCCTCAGCGCGTGAGTATTCATTAGCGCATAATGCTAACAACGTGATGTTTACCATGTACATGCGCGCCTTCTTTGCTTTAGCTTGGGTTATTACGCCACCTCTTGCGTACATCATCGCCGTGCGTTTGGGTTTTTCAACTCTGTTCTTTTTTACCGCCTTGTTCTTTGCATTAATTGCAGTTATTGGTGCTTTGTGGTTGCCGTATACTGTATTTGCTGGCAACCAAAAACCAGCAGCTCCTGTTCATGAAAATGAATCCGTTGATTCAAGGAATGGGGCTGCTACTTCTAGCGAGGCCTTACCAGAAGCGGTAAATGAGTCAGATTTAGCTCAAGCTCAAGCTAAAACTCCTGCCGTGGAAAAACAGCAAAGTTCCTCTAAATCCTCTAGCTCTTCAGAATATAGTATTTTTGCTGGTGGGTTTAAAGTATGGAAAGATGTGGCTTTGCTCTTCGTGTCGGTTACTTTAATGTGGACTACTAACAACGCTTACCTTATCAGCATGCCGATTTTTATTAGAGATGAGCTAAAAATTTCCCAAGAGCTTCCTGGGGTGATGATGGCCTGTGCGGCCTTAATGGAAATTCCAATCATGCTGTTAGCGGGTAAACTTACTGCTCGCTTTGGGATTAAGAATTTACAGGTGTTTAGCGCTATTGGTGGGGTCTTATTTTATTTATCTTTTTGTGTGATGCCACATGATACCGCTTGGTACTTCTTAGCGGTTCAGCTGTTTAATTCTATTTTTATTGGGATTTTAGCAGGTATAGGGATGGTGTATTTTCAGGAATTACTCCCTAAAATCCCAGGCCAAGCTACGACCCTATTTTCTAATTCGACCAGCACTGGGGCTATTATTTCAGGGTTAATCGTGGCGGTGGTAACTTCCTTTGGTAGTTATGGTCATGTTTTTGTAATAAACCTGTTACTCTCACTCGTTGCTTTAGGCTTACTATTCTTTGTGCGTAAAGTTTAGCGTGCGTGAGGTTGGGCTTAATAAAGTTTAACTGAACTCGGCAAGAAGTCTCCCACCTCTAAGGTGGTGAGATAAATTGCCGAAATCTACTTGACAGCTTTCTAAACATTATGCTATAAGTATAAAAAATGAAGGTATGCGGTTAGTAACTGCATAAATTCAAAACATAGAACCGTGGGACACACGGGGTTAGCTCGTTGATACTGTACTCATTAGAGTGCTTGAGCGAGAACTGAACCTATCTTATCGGTGGAAAGCCCCCATATCTATAGGTGGGGGAGGATGTCACGTAAGACCAAAATATTTGCGGCCATGGAATGTTTTCTGTGGCCTTTTTTGTTGGGGTGAGTTTGGGGAATGGAGTTTCTTAGGTGAGTAAATTTTTAGCTTGCTTCTTGGTTCTTGCTCCTACAAGGTTTTAGTTAATGCTTGGTTCTTGTTCCTACTTGCTTCAAGTTCCGGCTTGCTTTGGCTTTTTGCCCTTGCTTCTTTGGGGCCTTCTCGTTTATTGCTTCTTTCTTTTTTCTTCTTAAATAGAGATTTCTGTTTAAATAGGTGTTTAAAGTTAGTGTTGGCTTAAATATTTAGCCAAAAATGAGAAGTAAACTAAAAACTTAGGTTTAAAGATAGCTTTTAAGCTACATAATGCGCAAAAGTTGGACAAAAACGAATTTTTAGAGCTCTATTCATCTAGCCATGCAGAAATAATTTGTTCTACATATTGACAAATGATTCGTGGTATATGTATTTTTAAAAAAAGAGAAGGTGCCTTGATAGTTGCTAAATAGATTGTAGCATGCAATCTGTAATCTAAGATGGTTAATTATTGAGGCACTTAAGTAAGCTTTAAGAACTTAACTTAACTAACTTAAATGAGTTTTGCTTAAATGAGTTTTGCTTAAATGAGTTTTGGTGGTTCCTTCTTATTTATAGTTTATAGCTTAGAGCAATCAAGGCTCTAAGTTTTTGTTACAACTTGGTTTTGGCGTAGCTTCTAGCTGAGGTTGATTTTAGCTTTAAATTTTATTTAAAGCGTTGATAGTACGGGTTTAAAGCAGTGCTCGATTATTTATTCCAGTTTTTGTTGTTTTTAGCTAAAGTCTTTGTGATTTTAGGTGGCTTCATTGTGTTATTAGCATTTATTGCCAAATTTAAACACAAGGCCGAAATTGAACAGGGCAACTTAGAGGATCCTGAAAAGGCTACCTTAGTTATTACTGATTATGCTGAACTTTTAGAGCGTGATCGACTTAAAGTATTTAATGAGGTTACCACTGAAGAACAACGAAAAGTCATTAACAAAGCGATGAAAGTAGCTGCTAAAAAAGAAAAGAAGCTACGAGTGGCTCAAGCCAAAAAACAAAAAACAGCAGCGCTACGCCAAATCAATGAACATTTTGAGGCGTCAGCTAAAGAAATTGCTGTAGCCACAGCACCAGTTGAATCGGCTACTAGTGATTCAAAGGTAACTCTAGTTACAACTAGTGTCGCTCAAGATGCTACCCAAACCCAACCAACCACAAATCTTAATCAACCTACAAATAGTGAGACCATTCAAGATGTTGAGCACGAGAAAGAGGTTACAACGCATGAAGAAAGCCAGAATCAGACGCAGACGCAATCACGAGATGATGCTGCTAGAGATTTAGACAAGACTCAAGCGCCAGAAATTACTCAAGATAAGTCAGCAGAAGAACCTAACAAGGACCAAGCTACTGGGGTGCAAACTTCGTTTTCAGTGCATGGCTTGTTTATTATTGATTTTGATGGCTCGGTTTCAGGTAAAGAAGTTGCCTTTTTGCGTCGAGCCGTTACTCTTTTAGTCCAAGTAGCGGAAGCTAATGATGAAGTTTTATTGAGACTCAAATCTCCAGGTGGGGTCGTTAATGGCTATGGTTTATGCGCGGCAGAACTTGAACGCTTGCGTAAAGCCGGTCTTAACCTTACCATTTCGGTTGATGAAGTCGCAGCCTCAGGCGGTTATATGATGGCTTGTGTTGCCTCAAAGATCATTGCTGCTCCTTTTGCTTATATTGGCTCTATTGGGGTGGTGGCTGAATTTCCTAACTTTAACCGCGTACTTAAAAAGTACGATGTTGATTACGAACAGGTTACTGCCGGTGAATTTAAGCGTACGATGACAACTTTTGGGGAAAACACCGAAGAAGCTCGAGCCAAGTTCAAAGAAGAACTTAAGTGCGTACATCACTCTTTTATGGCGCATGTTTCTAAGTATCGTCCGACAATTGATATTGATAAAGTGGCTACAGGCGAACACTGGCTTGCAGTCGATGCGCTTAAGCTCGGTTTAGTTGATGAAATCATGACTTCAGATGAATACATACTTAATTGTATTAAGAAGTATGATCGCGTGTTCAAGCTTGAATATAGATTGGGCAATAAAAAGAATCGTTGGTCAACTTTGGTTAGTAGCAAACTAAAAGCTGTCGCTTCAGCTTTAGTAGAACGTTTTATTGGAGTTAAGTTTTAAAAGGCATATATAAAGCTTAACTCGGTCTAAAAGACCTAAATAGAATTAAAAACAACTGTATAACTACAACGCAAACGTAAATGAATTTATAACTAGTCAGGATAGAGGATTAGACCTTAAGTAAAGCTTGGTTTTGTTCTGACTTGGAATTACTCAGAGAAGGTAAATTACATGGGCAAGTCACTTGTAATAGTGGAATCACCAAACAAAGTAGCCAAAATCAATGAATACATTGGTTCAGGCTACGTAGTGAAGGCCAGTGTGGGGCATATTAGAGATCTCCCACCAAGTGGTGCTACCACTGCTCGAACCGGCGCTAAAGGTACTCGCGCTCGTACTCAAGAAGATAAAGATCGCAAGCTTTTTGCCCGTATGGGGCTTGATCCATTGGATTTAGAGCACCATTGGAATCCACAGTACCAAATACTTCCAGGTAAAGAAAAAGACGTGGAAGAGTTGGTGGCTTTAGCTAAAAAGGCTGATTACGTCTATCTCGCAACCGACCTTGACCGTGAAGGGGAAGCAATTGCTTGGCACTTACAAGAAGTGATTGGGTTGCCAAAAGAGAAGTTCCGCCGCGTGGTGTTTAATGAAATTACGGAACATGCCATTCAAAACGCCTTTAAGAGTCCGCGGGCAGTTAATATGGACATGGTTAATGCGCAACAGACTAGACGCTTTATGGACCGTGTTGTAGGTTACATGGTTTCTCCGCTTTTATGGGAAAAAGTAGGGCGTGGTTTGAGCGCAGGGCGCGTACAGAGTGTGGCTTTACGCCTAATTATTGAAAAAGAACTCCGTATTAAAGCCTTCGTTTCTGAAGAATATTGGACGGTTGATGCTTTCTTAAGAGGGGAACGTGCCTCTGAAGGTATTCGTATGAATGTCGCTAAATACTTAGGCAAGGAATTTAGACCGACTAGTGAAGCTGAAACCTTAACTCATATTGAAAACCTCAATAAAGGCACTTATGAAGTTAATATCAGAAATTCGACCCATGAATTTTTATCAGCCCCTGGTCCATTTACGACTTCAACCATGCAGCAAACTGCTTCTAGTCGCTTGGGCTTTTCTGTACAAAAGACCATGAACGTGGCGCAAAAGCTGTACGAAGCAGGTTATATCACCTACATGCGTACTGACTCTATGAATTTGAGTGATGAAGCGATTGAAGCGATACGTAATTACATTAGTGCTGAATTTGGTCCTAAGTATTTACCTGATGCTCCGAACAAGTTTAAGTCCAAAGAGCATTCACAAGAAGCGCACGAAGCAATTCGTCCAACTGACATCTTTAGAACCCAAGATGATTTGCGAGGCGCTGACAGCGATGAAATGAGACTTTACCGCCTCATTAGAGAACGTACCTTAGCGTGTCAAATGAGTCGCGCTGAACTTGAAAAAGTAGACCTTTTGGTGCGTAACGGTGACTATGAACTAAAAGCCGGTGGCAAGACCATGATTTTTGATGGTTTTACCAAGGTATCGGGCTATAGCCGTGACGTAGTGCTACCAAATGTTGCGGTAGGCGATGTCTTAACTTGTGATGAACTAGATAAGAAACAAAACTTCACCCAGCCTGAACGCCGTTATACGGAAGGTTCATTCGTTAAAGCCTTAGAAAGCTATGGGATTGGGCGTCCATCTACTTGGCATACCATTATCTCTACCATCAAGGCGCGTGGTTATGTAAGTATCGTTAAGGTTGGCCGCACTCCATACATCTTTGCCGAAAAGATCGGGATGATTGTGGTTGCGCGCTTACTTAAAAGCTTTACCGAACTTATGGACTACGATTTTACTAAGGGCTTAGAAGAACGCCTCGATAGCATTGCAGAACATAAGCTTGATTGGATTACCTGTCTTGATACCTTCTATAAAGGCTTTAAGGCCCAGCTCGATATCGCTAGAAAGCCTGAAGATGAAGGGGGGATGGAGCCTAATAGAGCAGTGCCAACCGACATCAAGTGTCCGGAATGTGGTAGCCCAATGGTGATAAAGTCAGCCTCTACTGGGATGTTCTTAGCTTGTTCTTCTTACTCCGGTAAAAAAACAGCTGGCTCTTGCCGTAGAACTATCAACCTAACCCAGGAAGATGAACAGACCGAATTTGAAAGCGATGAAGCTGAAAACGAAGCTTTACGTGCGAAAAAGAGATGTCCAATTTGCCATAGCGCTATGGACGCTTATATTCTCGATAGCACTCATCGTTTACACATTTGTGCTAACAACCCAGAATGCCCGGGCTACATTGTAGAAACCGGGAGCTTTAAGCCTAAGAACATTGAAGGCCCAACTATTGTCTGTGACAAGTGTGGGGGAACTATGATTCTTAAGACTGGGCGTTTTGGGAACTACATGGGTTGCACCAATGAAGAATGTAAGAACACTCGTAAGATCTTAGCAAGTGGCGACGTCGCACCACCTAAGGAAGATCCGGTTGATTTACCAGAATTGATCTGCACCGATGGGAAGTCTCACTTTGTGTTACGCGATGGGGCGGCAGGGATCTTTATGGCTTCAAATGCGTTCCCTAAGGTGAGAGAAACGAGAGCGCCTAAGGTTTCAGAACTTAAGAGATTTAGAGATCGCTTATCACCTAAGTTCCTCTATCTTGCGGATGCGCCAGAAACCGATGGCAACGGTAATGAAACTGTAGTTAGATTTTCCCGTAAAACTAAACAGCAGTACATTATGGGGGTTGATGCGGAAGGGGCCTCGACTGGTTTTATTGCTTTTTATAAAGACGGCGCTTGGGTAGCGGAAGAAGCTGCACCTAAGAAAAAGCCGGTTGCCAAAAAGACCACTAAGGCTACCACCAAAAAATCTACGACCAAAAAGGAAGCAACCAAAAAGGAAGCAACCAAAAAGGAAGCAACCAAAAAGGAAGCAACCAAAAAGACAACTACCCAAAAGACAGCTACCAAAAAGACAACTGCCAAAAAGACAGCTACCAAAAAAGCAGCTACCAAAAAAGCAGCTCCTAAAAGTGATGACGCTAACGCTACAAGCGTAGAAGCTGAATAAATTTTTAAGGGAGTAAGTTTTTGAGGCTTTGTCAGCTTCGTAGAAACTTAAATTAAGGCAAGCAGAAAAAGTTAATGTTCTTTTTCTGCTTTTTTTGGACTTGGAACTTTCCAAAACAACTGTGGTCAATTAAAGGCAAAAACACTATAATGTGTGCTTATCCATGCAGATTTTTTGCATAAATCCTCAATATAGGCTGGATTTACCCCAAAAATATGCTTTTTTTACCCAAATAAACAAGGAAAACAACGTGGAATCTACTGTGACGCAGGGCATGCCTATCACTACCACGACGACGTTCATAATCTATATTTTATTTATGCTCGGCGTGGGGCTTTATGCTGCCAAATTTACCAGAAACTTATCAGACTTTATCTTAGGTGGTCGCCGCTTAGGAAGTTTTGTGACCGGTCTTTCAGCTAGTGCTTCAGATATGAGTGGCTGGTTGCTTATGGGCTTGCCTGGCGCTTTGTATGTGTCTGGGGTTTGTGAGTCTTGGATTGCCATTGGTCTTACAATTGGGGCCTATTTTAACTGGAAGTTGGTAGCTGGTAGATTACGTATTTACACTGAACACGCTAATAACTCATTAACTTTGCCCGACTATTTCGTGGCTCGTTTTAATGATACTAAGCACATCACAAGCTTACTTGCTTCCGTGATTATCCTGTTCTTCTTTGTGTTCTATTGTGGTTCAGGCATGGTGGCAGGGGCTAAGCTTTTTGTGCAGACCTTTGATATCGATTACACTAATGCGCTTTATATTGGGGCGGCTGCTACCATTTTCTACGTGTTTGTAGGCGGGTTCTTAGCTGTTTCTTGGACCGATACCATTCAAGCAACTTTAATGTTGTTTGCTCTTTTTGTGACCCCAATTATGGTTATCATCCACCTAGGTGGTTTTGATGCCACCTTTACCGCTTTATCTAATTATGCGGCTTCTGCTGAAGGCCCTGATGGTTTTAATAGCATGGTAACTAGTATTTCTGCTATTGCTATCATTTCAAGCTTAGCTTGGGGTTTAGGTTATATGGGGCAGCCTCATATTTTGGTACGTTTCATGGCGGCAAGTTCAGTAAAGGCTATTCCAAATGCTAGACGCGTTAGTATTTCTTGGATGGCGATCTGCTTACTTGGGGCGTGTCTTGTAGGTTACTTTGGGCGTGCATATATGTTAAACGGCAACCTAACTGGCGCGTTACAAGATCCTGAAAAGATCTTTATCTTCTGTGCACAACAATTGTTCTCTCCATGGATTGCCGGTATTTTATTATCAGCTATCTTGGCCGCTATTATGAGTACTCTTTCTTGTCAGTTACTCGTAGCTTCTTCAACTTTAACTGAAGACTTCTACAAGAGATACTTTAGAAAGCATGCTTCACAGCGTGAACTCGTTTGGTGTGGCCGCGCCATGATTCTTTTAGTTTCATTTATCGCCTTCCTTATTGCCCGTGATGAAAACAGCAAGATTCTCGGGGTGGTAAGTTACGCTTGGGCAGGCTTTGGGGCTTCTTTTGGGCCGGTAGTTTTAATTTCCCTCTTCTGGCGCCGCATGAATAAGTTTGGGGCTTTTGCGGGGATGCTTGCTGGGGCTATTACTGTTATCGGTTGGGATTACTTTGGTACATTCATGCGCAGTATTGGTTGCGAATGGGGTGGTGTATGGGATGTATACTGCTTGCTTCCAGCCTTTATCGTCGCTTCAATTGCTATTTTTGTGGTAAGTATTGCAACTACCCATAGCGAAAACGGCCGTGAAAACATTAAGTTCTTTGATGCTTTAAAGAATGAATATCATGCCCGTCTTGGCGCTGATGACTAAGCTTTAAATAATTAAAGACGAAGCTCAAAAATTAAAAACATAAGCTTAATGTAATTAGCTTAAGACCATTACTTAAGCTCATTAACCAGGAAACAAGATAAGGCTTAAAAACCTTATCTTGTTTTTTTTGGGGCGTGTTTGGGAGAGGGGGTATTAATTTTTTTAATTATAGTTTTCCCCACATGGAAGCTACTTGCTAAGAAGTACGGCTGACACTCCCTTAGAAATAAGCTATAATCAAAGATATGCTTTTACGCTAAAAGTGTTTAAAAGCATGGACCTTGTGCCAGCAAGGATGGATGTGGACGCTGTAATATTTTGTTAAAGCCTAGGATCGGTTCAAGTCTTATGATTAAAAAAATTCGGATTGAACTTCCGCAAAACTGTTACACTCGAGAATATCTAGAAGAGAGTGGAATTCATTGTGAGTACTCGATCTTAGATACAGCTTATATCAATGGTCCGGGGCGCGTGTTTTACATTTGGTGTGCTCTGTTATTGATCCCGATGCTCTTTATGGGGCTTGATTATTTTTGGTTTCACTTAAAGACCCCAATTCTTAACTATTTCTTAGGCTTAGCTTCCGTGATATCCCTGATGGGAACGCTTGGGCTTTTAATTCGCCATTTTGTTTATTTAAATATTCGTAACGCCATTAGGCGTAATTTACCCATTACGGTTGAACCGGTGGCTATTGTGCTTATTCCAAGTCGTAGTGATCTCTTAGACCAAAAAACTTTTAGATACTCAAAAACGGCGGTCGTCTATAAAGAATGCGGCACCAGAAAACCTAAGTTTTACATGGGAGCGGTGCGAACCGGTATGATTGATAAACTTCCGGCAGGGACGGCTCTTTTATACCGCCACGCGCGTTTAGAGCGCTATTTCTCCATCGATAGTGAGTATGAATTAAAGAAGACCTGGGATTACGCTCGAAACCCGGTTTCGCGGCAGCGTTTTTGCTCGGCTGTGAGCAAAGTTTCAGATAGGTTATAAGATCATGAACCACTTTTTTTACTGTGCCTTACTCTGTCTTATTTAGGCTTATTCTTACCTTTAACCTGTTTTAATTTGGCCAGGACTTTAACCAGTTTTTATTTTGGCTTGCCTTACCAGACCATACTATTGTCTTACTTTAGCTAGGGCCTTGATTTTGCTTTCGACTTTGATGCGACCTAGTAACACATTTGGGAACTCAATATTTAGATATTTAGTGCAGCATCAAAACTGTCGGAGCTGATGTTGCATAAAAATGTAACAAAGGTTTTATTTTAAATAAATTTTGAGAAAATTAATTGACCGTTAACACATATTGTTCGATTTATGTTTTCAGGGACTAAGGTTTGGTTTTAAAATACAGTTCGTATATTTTAAGTTTCTAGTTAATTGATATGTGCTAAAGATTTCTATCTATGGCTTATCAATGACTTGTTTTTAGCCAAAATAGAAAAGGTGGACAGCAAGAAACAATAAAGGCGCGCGCATATTGTTAATTTATCAAGGGGGAAGTAGATGATTTGTTTGGATACATTACATATTAATTCAGACATGTTGACCGCTCGTGATAGAGTAGAAGGTCTTTTGGTGAATGGTAATTTTATGTCCATTAGTTCTGAGCAAATGATGCAGTTTTTAGAACTTTACCTCTCACACGTAAATGTAAATTCTATTAGTCGTACTACTCCAGCTAATGCTGGGATTTTTGATAAGGTTGAACCTTCATCTCACGACGAATAGCCATTTACCTAAGCTTACCTTGAGTTAGAGTAAGCTTAAATCCACCATTTTATTTTTTGGTTGGTTTCCTTTTAACTGAACTCGGCAAGAAGTCTCCCACCTCTATAGGTGGGGGAGGATGTCACTTGTTCATTGGGAAATAAAATCAACCGCGCAAGGTGCAGTTTTCAAGCTACATTTATCAAGCTACCATAAAGAACAGGCTTTTCCATATCAAGTTGGCCTTATCAAGCTTTCACAAAAACAAACTGTAAACTGTTGTTTGGTTTATTTTCCGTTAAAACTAAACAGCTGCGTGCCATTTTAGGATGGTAAAGCCACGCTTTTGTGCTTCTTTATCCATGCGTCCGGCCGGATTTACCACAAACTGTTTACTAGCAAGTTCAAGCATGGAAATATCGTTGATGCTGTCACCATAGGCAAGACTCTCATTTAAGCTATAGCCTTGAGCTACAGCGAGCTCTTTAATGCGTGAGGCTTTACCTTCTTGGTGCGAAATATCAGGATATACATCGGCTATGAGACGGCCATTCGAGTCAGATTTTACTCTAGTTGCAATAAAGTGGTCAGCTTTAAAGATGCGGGTCGCAATTTCGGCCACAATTACGTCGGTAGTAGCAGAAACGATAATAATCTTATAGCCTTGGGTTTTTAGCTCCTCAATAGTGGTAAGAGCCTCATCATAAACGCGGGGCCTGACATAGTCTTTTAAGTATTTACTAAAAACATCCGCTAAATCTTCCTTAGTTTTTCCGGCTAGAGGCTGTAAGGAATAGCGATAGTATTTGATGATATCGAGTTTTCCTTCATAAAATTGCGCTAAAAGTTCTTCATCGCCAGCGCAATAGGCGCTATCAGTGATACCTTCGTCTTTAAGGCAGTGTAAGAAGAGGCTGACAGAATCGCCATGAATTAAGGTACCGTCTAAATCAAAAAAAGCGAGGCGGGGGGTAGTCATGTCTTACTCCAAGGTAAAGGCGGGATACGCCCAAGTTTAGGCGTTATCAGGTTCGGTTTGAACGCGCCGTCTGTTCTTATTTGCACTAGGTTGTGGATCTGGCAAGTTTAGCTTTTTAACCGTATTTTGGTAGAACTCTTGCATTTCGCGGTTCGAGAACTTGCTGTAGTAACCGTAAGTTGGGGGCGTGCAAGAAATGTCGATATCTATATGGTCGAGGCTAAAGAAACCAAGCTGAAAGAGGAGCGCGAAAGGTCTCACACTATTTAGGTTACTGTATTCACAGAAGTTATAGCCACAGCTATTAGGCATTAATAAGCGTTCAGCGGAACGACTGTATTTCGTTAAAATAGTTTCAAGGACGGTTTCAACGTGGCTTGCATCATAGAAACTGCGATATTCATTTTGGTCACGTAAATTTAAAAATTTACAGATGCTTTCAGGGCGCATCACTCTGATGTTTTGTTCTGTTAGTCGGTAATTGCCGTACCAGTCAAAAAGCTTAGATAAAAATTCTTCCGTGGTCATCCCGGCGCATTCGGCTTCATCTTGTAAAAAGTCATTGAAGTAATTGCGCATTTCACCTTCGGTAAACCCACAAATATGGGTTGAGCTCCCCTCAAAAGTTAAATCTTTAATGTAGCAAAGACCTTCTTGCCCATCTTGAGAGAGATAAAATTTGGTTTCCCCAGTGATAAGGCACCAATCAATATATTCTTCGTTATCGCTTAAAGCGCGGAGGAATTCGAGTAAAGATTGGTAGTAACTACTAGCAGCTGGTTTAAATAAGTTTTTTAGAATTGGGTAATCGTAGTTGTCGATGAGGATTACGACTTTCCCACTAGGGCTAACTTCAGCTAAGCTTTTAACGTAAGCTACAGTTTGCCAATATACGTTATCGTCACGGTTTATTTCCGTGCGGAGGCCGTTTTCAAAAGCGCGGGTGCGAAAGTAATTAGCTAAGTAATCAGGTAGAGTGCTCCCTAAAGTTGCGTTGTTTAAAGAAAAGTCTAAGCGCATAACTTTTTGTTCAGGGAATTTTACATCTGAATTAGCGACAGCGAGATCAGCAAAAAAGCTAGGGTATTTATGGCGAAAGAGGTTGGTAATGGTGTCAATAAGCATCGTCTTACCAAAACCAAGGGGGCGCGCTAACAGCTCAAAAGTATTATGGTTACGGTAGAGTTCGCAGATCTGGCCGGTTTTATCGACATAGACATCATCACTATTTACTAGATCTTTAAAGGTCTGTTGTTCATAAAAATCAAAAAAACTCATACATGATCCGCAGAAATTTGGTTGGCCTAAGATAGGACCTAATGAGGTATGGCCTAAGATAGGGCTTGGTTTAGTTTGGCTCAAGCGGCACAATCCATTTATGCATTATACAATATACTGGCCTTTGATTCATGCGCCGAAAATCTACAGCCAAAAGTTCAAAGGAATCAACTTCTAAGGAATCAATTCATAAAGAGTCAAAGATAAAACCGAGCAAGACAGGGATGGAAGAACTCTGTGCAAGGCCTGGGAAGAAGAATTCGGTGCAAGGACTGGGAAAAATGCGGTAAGAATAAGAAAAAAAAGAAAGGAAGAGAAACAGAGAGCAAGCTTAAAAAAGTAAGTGCGTTAACGGGCGGGACCCTTAGCTACATCCCGGTACTAACTGTTTCCACCCTGGTTGCTTCCTTCCGGACCTGGCCTGTTAAGCAGAACAGAAATACGAGAGAACCAAGGGCCCCATGACTTTCTGTGTTTTCTAGTGCTTCGCTTTATTAGAAAACGAGAACCATCATAACGTAATTTTAAAATAAATCAAGGTTCAAGGTTGGGTAAATTGTGAATTAGCGCGCTTTTTGCAAAAAATGCGCAAAAAATAACCATTTTTAATTTACCAGCCATTTTAAATAAAACAGCCAATTTGAAGTACCAAGGCGCTTAACTTATGATTTTTATGGTAAAAATGAGAATTTTCTTACAGTCTGTGGTTTAACCCTATTGAAAATCTTCATTTTAAGTAGTAAAATTATATGCATGTGGCTTGGTGTTAGTATTTCATTAAACCACAATGACAAGAACCAATGAAAAACCAATGATAAAAATAAACGAAAAAATTATGACAGAGGATAAACATGGGACTTTTTGATAGATTTAGTTCTAAAAACACTGAAACTTCAATAACAGGTGAGCGCTATCAGGATTCTTTATTGCATATTGCGGATTCCATCTCTAATGATGGAAACCCTAATTTGCTACTATGGCGGACTAACTACTCAGATTTTAACACAGGTTCTGTACTCACTGTAAATCCAGGAGAAGCGGCGGTATTTATTAAAAACGGCCAAGTACAACAAGAATTTGGCCCCGGAAGATATGAATTACAAAGTGACAATTATCCTTTTTTAAGTGCACTTCGTAATACCTTAACTGGAGGCGTGACGACTTTTCATTGTGAGATTTACTTTGTTAGGACAGCGGTTAGTTTGGAAGTACAGTGGGGCACAAGCGCGCCAATTCAACTACGCGACCCAGTGCAACGCTTACAAACTTCAATTACTGGTAATGGTGGGTATAAAATCACCATTAAAAATCCTGCGCTCTTTATTTCTAAACTTGCCGGTCATGTAAAAAGCTTTTCTGGAGATGAATTAACAAAGTTCTTCTCATCTGAATTTCAGCAGACTTTAAAGTCTTCAATTGCTACAACCATCAGGGATTCGGGGCGTGAAATTTTGGATTTGATTTCTGATCTTGATACTTTAGCTCAAGGGATAACTCCTCATATAGCTGCGGTGTTAGAAGGTTATGGGGTAGGACTTAAGAATTTTGCGATCAATTCTTTATTCATTCCTGAAGACGATCCTAACCGTCAGAAGTTAGAACACGCTTTTGCGGCACAACGTGAATTTGAAACCTTAGGGGCTAATTACCGTATGATTAAAGGTTTTGAAATCATGAAAGACATGGCTAATAATCCAGCTAGTGGGGCGGCGGAAATGGCTAATATGGGCGCTGGAGTTTCAATGGGCATGGTTGCGGGGTCAGCGATGGCAGAAGTAGCCCGTGGTTTGTATGAAAACGGTGGTTCAACAGCTAAAGCTCAAGCGCAAACTGCGCCGGCTACTTCAAGTAACGCTGAAGACCCAATACAAAAGCTTAGCAAATTAAAGCAGTTACTAGATTTAGGGCTGATTGAAGAAGCTGAATACAATGCGGCTAAAAAAGAAATTTTAGCCAAGCTTGTAGGTTAGTAATCGCTTCGTAAAGGTTGGTAACGAGTTTGTAACGTAATGGTTGGCAACCAACGAGTTGGTAAAGTAACGAGTTGGTAACAGGTTGGTTGATTTATGCTAACGAAGTAAATGTGCTACGCCGTTTTTGAAGGACTAAACCACCGCCGTGCGGATTTAATAAACAATAATAATGGGATTGACGATGAATTTTATTTTTAGAACTTTGATTAAGCTTTGCGTGCTTATTATTTTTAACATCTTCTTTTGGTTGTTATGTGGAACAGATAACCCTCAATCTGTGTGGGTGACTTACGCCTTTATTCATTTGGTTTATTGCTTCTTCTTAGGTTGTGGCTTTATAGCGTCTGACGCTAAAGGACAAATGGTCTTAAGCACGGGGCGTTATGTGATTGCAGGATGTTGGGCGGTAGTAGAACTTTTGGTGGGGAGTTTCTTAATTATCCTGGCTAAAAACGGTGTTTGGATGGAAATTACCTGGCCTTTAGTGATTCAATCATGTTTGGGCTTAGTATTTTTATGTGTGTTTGGTTTTGAACATTTAGCTAGTGCTGCTACGGCTTCATCATTAGCTCAAAATGCGCAGCAAACTCAATTTTTAAATGCTATCAACCTTAAGCTTAAAGCTGCTTTATGTAATGTAAACTTTGAAGCAGTAAAGCACGAACTTGAATTGTGTATCGATTTAGTAGCAACTTCTCCTTTGCAGAGTAACCTAGCAGTTAGATTAGAGGAACAACAAATGTGGCAACTAGCTACTTCTTTGTTAGAAAAAGTTAACGCTAACGTTCAAGAGGCGGAGCTTATCGCACTTTGTCGGACGCTTAAATCTACTATCAACATGCGTAATGAAAAGCTCAAGCAAGGAATCTAGTTTGGCTTTAAAGCGAAATTGATAGCTTGGAATTTAAGTTTTTTTGAACTACAACCTTAAAACGCTCAGAATAAAAAGCGCCCAGCTAAAAGCCCAACCGCTTAAAATTTTAACGAAAAAAAGCAAATAACCGTTTGCAACGAACATAAAAGCATAAGCATAATAGGAACTAAAAATGTTTGCTAATAAAGGTGCTCGGGACCAAAACACTAGTGGCATTAAAATTTTGCGCTGCCCAAATTGTGGAAGTGATATTCCAGTTGAAGATGCTAACAAAATAGCATTCACCTGCCCATGTTGTCATGCCACCTTAATTAACGAAAACAACAAGTTTTTTAACAACTTTAAAGCAAACCGCGTGCCTCGCCGTTTTATTCCTTTTTCGATCTCCAAAAAAGATGTAGAAAATAAATTTATCGCCGAGTTAGTGCAAAAGCCAGAAGTACCCCTCGATATCTTTGATGTAATGAAAATTAATGCTGTTGATAAATACTATTTACCGATGGTAAGTTTTGAGGGGGTGTATGAGGCTCGAGGGACCATAAGTTACCGACAGAAAGTCGGCGGAAAAGTCGACGGAAAAGACGCGAGTGTTGTCGTTAATGGCACTAAATCCCTTGTTTTATCAGATAATTATAATTTCTTGTGTAGTGCTTGTGCTGCCCAAGCTCCGGTGCCTACCGATCTATTGCGTTTTTGTGACTCTCGGGCTTCAATGGCCAAAAATTTTGCTAAGATCGATTTCAGCCATGAATTTACTCTCGAAAAACTCATGGCCGAAGATGCGAACCTGGCCGCTGTAGACCCTGATTACATTTTAGATTCTAATTCAGTTTGGCATACAACCGCTGTACCGATTATAAAAAAAATGGCGGAAGATGATTTTGCTTATGAAGCTACTAAATGTAATGGTACAGTAGGTTCGGTATCAACTCGAATCATCTCAAATATGGAACATAATGGTACTTATGTGTTGGTGCCATTTTATAATGTGTCATACAGCTACCAAGGCGTTAATTATTACTATGTTATTGATGGTTGTGGCTTTGGTAGTGATATCTGGGCTCCAACCGACAAAAATATCAAATTTACCATTAACATGACACTCTTGTTTAGCGTTTTCTCAATTTTTGGGGGCGTGTTGTTTGCTTGGTTCTTTGCAGATCTGGCAGATACCGCTATTGGCATGACCATTTATGGAACAGCGCTTTTTGCTTTTGTGGCGCTCGCAACAGCATTTTTAGTGCGTTGTAAATCATTTAAGAGACAGTGCTGCAAAATTAAAACAGAGCGAGCACAACGGTTCTTATAGATGATCTTAAAAACTCTTGAGGTATATATTTAGGTAGCGTGAAAAATAGATACGAAAAAAGCTCCCAGGCCTTGTGGCTCGGGAGCTTTATTTTGAGTTAAAGTTTTTTAACTAAGCTTTTTTAGTTCTTAAGCATTTTTACCATTGATGATATTAGCGATAAGTTTACGCACGATATCGAACGGAATAATGGTAAAGGCAATAGCTGTGATAATCAGCCATTGTTCAATGGTGAGACCATGGCAATTAAAGATCTTGCCAAAGATAGGGAAGAATACCCCAACTTCAGTCATAAACACATGGATAACCACGATTAAAGCCAACACCCCAAAGAACATCTTGTTTTGGTTGATGCATTCAAAAACATTAGTTGAGGTAGTACGAGCATTAAAGGAGTTAAAGACCACCATAAAGATAAAGAGGGTAAAGAACATTGTTAGAATCTGTTGTTCTTCAGTCCCACCAGCTACACTACCAAATGAGAAGAGGTAGTCTTGCACCGGCTGACAGAAGAGCAGAATTATACCAACCCCAAATATCCAGGCAGCGCCACTTAATACCTGAATTAACATGCCTTTACCAATAATGCTTTCAGTTCTAGTCTTTGGTTTTTCATGCATGTAGCGGTTAAGTGCAGGTTCACTCCCAAGAGCGATAGCGGCCAAGGTGTCCATAATGAGGTTAATCCAAAGGATTTGGACAATGTTAAGAGGCATGTCGCGCCCAAGAAGTGGCATTAAGAATGAAGTCATAACTGCCGCTACGTTTACAGTAAGCTGGAAGACAATGAATTTACGAATGTTGTTGTAAATGGTGCGGCCATAGAGCACTGCTTTACGTACAGAGGTAAAATTATCATCAAGTACAACGACATCAGAAGCTTCCTTCGCAACTTCAGTCCCAGCCCCCATCCCAAAACCTACATCGGCTTTCTTTAAAGCTGGAGAGTCGTTAACCCCGTCACCTGTCATCCCTGCAACAAGATCAAGCTCTTGAGATAAGCGTACCATACGGCTCTTATCAGTAGGGAGAGCACGGGCGATGACGCGAAGATTTGGAATCATTGCTTTAAGTTCATCGTCCGAGAGTTTCCCAAGATCGGCTGAAGTGAGGAGTTTATCGGTGTCGTGTTTTACGATCCCGGCGTCACGAGCAATGGCAGCTGCGGTTTCAAGGCGGTCACCTGAAATCATAACTACTTGAATGCCGGCTTTAGTCACGTCATCGATAGCGACACAAGCTTCAGGACGAACTTCATCACGAATGCCAAGTACGGCAATTAAAGTCCATTCCCCATCTTGTGGTAAGCTTTCATCTTCATTGATAGAGCTACTTACAGTTGCTAACGCTAAGAGACGAATAGCGCGAGAAGCTAAGGCCTCCATCTTTGCACATAAAGCGCTAAAGTCGGTGCATGGTACTCTTTGCCCATTAGCATCGTAGTAACCGTTACAAAGGGCGGTAATTTTTTCAGCAGCACCTTTGACAAAGGTAGTGTTGAAGTCGCCTTTTACGGTTGCGGCTGAGTACTTGTTGGTACTATTAAATGGAGCGGTGCGTACGGTTTCGCAGTTGTATTCTTTACGCCCGTCGCTTGCAGCAAATGCGAGCACGGCGCGTTCAGTAGCATTACCACCGATAACCTTAAACCCAGAACCCTGAGCGGATAATTTAGATTGAGTGTTTAAAAAGACTGAAGCATCAGCTAAATTCTTAATAGCTGCGGGTATTTCGCTCTTATTAGCATATTCATGCCCCGCGCCATCAGTAACACTAGTAACTTCGAATTTACCTTTAGTAATAGTCCCAGTCTTATCAGAATAAAGAATGTTGAGTGAGCCTGCGGTTTCGATCCCGGAGATAGTACGAACCAAAACGTTATCTTTAAGCATCTTACGCATGTTTAAAGCTGAAACCAAGGCGATCATAAGTGGCAACCCTTCCGGTACAGCCATTACGATGATGGTAACAGCGAACATTACGGCGTGTAAAATGTCGATAATCATTTCCGATGAAGCGTAGGCCACAAAGGTACCATTAAAGACCATGACTTTATGGATAACATAAGCACACGCAATAGCCACACCGCCTAGATAACCAAACCAACTGATTTGTTTAGCTAACTTCTTAAGTTTTACTTTAAGTGGGGAGTCTCGTTCTTCAGTTTGTTGAAGTTCGCTGGCGATACGGCCGTATTCAGAATCATCACCAATCCCGGTGATCTTCATGACGCCTTCACCGCTACATACGATAGCGCCACGGAAAACTAAGAATGGATCTAAGGTGTCAGCTACAGTGTCGGTTGTTTTTTGCCAATCGTCAGGAGCAGCTTCCTTGGTAGCTTCTTGAGCTTCACCATTTAAAGCACTTTGGTCAGCTTTAAGGCACCCCTTTACCATAACCCCATCAGCTGGAATACGGTCTCCTGCTTGTAGGAGTACGCAGTCGTCTTTTACGAGATCATTTATAGATACTTCGGTAATAGTGCCATTACGCCAAACTTTACAGGTAATGCGTGAGGCTTCTTCTTGTAGTTGTTTAAAGGCGTTTTCGTTACGGAATTCAGAGTAGGTAGAGACAAACACAGCTAGGAAGATAGCTACTGCAATCCCAACGGTTTCATACCATTCTGCTTGGCCGAGGCAGACGAAAATGGTGTTTAAAATTAAAGCCGCAAAGAGGATCTTGATCATAGGATCAGTCATGTTGCTGAGGAGCTTTTGCCAAAACGTTTCTTGTTTCTTTTCCGTTAGGGCGTTGGTGCCATACTTAGCGCGGGATTCCTCGACTTCGCGGTCTGTTAATCCTGTGAATTTCATAAAACCAAAACTTCCTTATTTAGATATTTAATTTAAACCTAAAACCAAATCTAACCTTAAATTTAAGGTCGGGCATAAAGCAAAGTCTAAGAGTGAGCTTTTAAAGTAAAGCCAAAGCCTAAACCAAAGTTTAAATCTAGGTCTAAATTTAACTGGATAATTAATAGGGAGCTGCTAAAACTAGATAGAGTCCATATAATTGGTGTAAATTTAAAAATTGGGCCACGCCCCAGTAAACCTTGTAAAATATTAATTGCAAACATTCATATTTATATAAGGAAAGGGAAATGGCTCAGAGGCTAATCTTACACTAGAGCTAGACAAAGTTAAAGACCTATTGTTGTGCCAAGGAGATACGGGAGTAGTACAGCTGTTAAACGCAGTGTTAGCTAAGATTCTAAAGGCGAAAGCAACCAAGCAGATTATCGCTTCTCTTATAAGAGAAGCGATAATCGCACCACTTAGCGAAATGGGTATAGAACCCGTGAGTTCACTACTAGACTTGGGGTTCTTGAGTTGCGCATTCCAAAGCTAGTGACGGCACTTTTTTAAGAGAGCTCTTTAAAAGATACGACAGATGCGAACGAGCTTTTTAGCTTGCTGTTATGGAGATGGTGGTAAATGGCGTATCTACGCGTAAGGTTAGTCATATTGTTGAAGAGCTTTGCGAAAGACAGATCTTTAAAAGTACTGTTTCAGAGCTTAGCAAAGGCTTGTCTGAAGAGGTTAATCAGTTTAAGAACAGACCATTAGGCGAATATTGTTACGTAATTACTGATGCGCTCTACGTGAAGGTTAGAGAAGACCTCAAGGTGGCTGTAGATGTCACCTCTCCATACCATCAAATATTAGAATTATTTCTTGGTCCTAAAAACTTATCTCCGTCTAGATGAATCATATGATCCGGTATATCAGCGATCCAAACTTCCGTTTCCCAAGCAAGCATCTCAGAAAACTTCTTGAATGTCTTAAAATCCAGAAAAGCTGTGACATAGATTTTCCCCGCGGTTACGCCGGTGGTCATTTCTTCGATCTCTTTGATGCGTTTCGGCTCCATCGGTCCAACAGATGTTACCGACTCTATAAAATACAGCCAGTTCTTCTCCTCTAAGTAGAGGACCACATCTGGCATCTTATCATGTAATGTAATAGTAAATCCAAGTTCACGAAGCTTGTCCTCATTTTTTACCAAATCTTTTTCAATGGTATCACCGACATAAAGGCATTCCGAGTTTGGAGCAAAATGCGGTGCAAATTCCTCGATAATTGCTTTTTGAAGTTGATTATGAGCTCCTGGAGAAAAAGTGAAATCTTCACCGTTGATCTTCACTGGCATTTTGCGTTTGACACGCTTAGAAGCATATAGTTGAATAAGCGTTTCGTGATTAGTTTTAAAAGAAGCAAGCTTGGTTTCCCAACAATCTGTACCTAAGCTCTGTATCAACTTTAGCATTTCATCTGTTAGCCGATAGCGATAATTCTGACTATTGGTAGCCTTGCCATTATCTTCAAAAAAGCTGCATTTCTAAAATGATGCATAGCCTGTTTACGGAATGTCTCTCGACTATTTTCCGCATAAGTAGTCCCATAATTTTTGTTAGCAAAAGCAATTACATCGTGAATACGAATCCATTCGTTGGTTGCATCTTGCCATGAAGTTTCCTCTAAGAGTCCTGCCATCGTCAGCAAAACACAACAGCACATAGCATTTTGCTGCTTTGTCGGGACTTGCAAGGCATTTAAGATTTCTTTTGCTTCATCAATTTTACTCATACATAACCTCTCAAAATTCTGTCACAAACAGGTTCCGACATATCGTGTGCAGCTATCAGCTCTTTCCCCATGGCCTCAATGACATCCATGGATGGAACCGGCATAGAGTTCACTTCAGTCGAATTGACCTGCGTTGAACCATTCAAGATCCTATAATAGCAGTCATACAAGGTGGAGTTGAACAAGACATAAAGCCCGTACACAACACACTCCGAAAGATCACACATCCCTTCGATAAAATTTATCTTGTTTTGTGTACTGATTTGGGAATACTCAGGATGCTTTTTTGCCAGATAAATACCACATTGAAGACGCCTATGCTCTTCCTTTGCTGTAAATCGTTTAACAAAAAGATAGTTCTTATTTGGTTGTAATAGTCCCCTCTGCTCAGTAACCAGGTACTCGTGTTCCTTCCCTACAGGAAAAACCACTTTACCATTTTGTATGTGCTGAGAATAGAACAATGGAACAGACTGATCTTCAGCTATATCTCTCAGTGCTTCTCTGTTTCGGAAATCAACTGTAAGGCCAGTCTTTATTTTTAGACCAATACTTGGCAGGGTGTTTTCCCACTTGTTCAAACTATTAAGTGTCTCTACCTCCTCAGCATTTGTTACCAGATATATATAGAAATCTGGTCCGTTGGTAACGGCAGAGTACGGAGCCTCAAAAATGGTCTTTTCTGAAAAGTCTGCATTACTTTGGGTAGTAGTAATCGTGATTGTTTTAGGTTTTAGGTGCGTTTTTTTTAGCTTTATAATGATGGTTTCCTGCAGTACACTTTCTTTTTCAAAGACCTTATCTCGGCTAACAAACAAGTGGATATGTTCCAAAGCACCTTCGTTTAAAAACTTCTGACGAAATCTTTTGAAATATGCGCCAGAAGTCCAGGAGCGCGGAATAATATAAACCATTTCTCCGTCATCTTTTAAGTTAAACAAACTCATAGAGGCAAAGAGAAAATAGAGATTAGGTGCACCATAGCAAACATCTGGCATCGCCAAAGCTTCTGGGGTGTCCTTAGCTATTTTCATATATGGAGGATTTCCAATTATAAAATCAAAATTTTCAGGATTTAAATTTGCGCCTAACGTTAAGTTGTAGTCATTTGATTGGCTTAAGATGTAGTTATCAGAAATGATTTCGTAAGATATTTTCTGTTGAGAGTAACTGCACGCTGTCTCTAAATTGGTTCGAAGTAACTCCATTATATTAGGGTCATTCTCATAACAAACCAATCTAATCTCTTTTATCGCTGAAAAAGATTGCAGGCGTTCCAATAGTGCAATTGAAAGAATTCCAGAACCGGCGCCAGGATCAAGAATAGAAAGCGCCTCACACCCAGTAGGGATTTCAAACAGCCCTGCCATAAAAATGGCAGTTTCTTTGCTCGTAAAGAACTGACCATATTTCTTGCGCTGACTTTTTGGCATGTGGTCAATATATTCTGTTGTTGCCATTACTGCGAAGTCAAGCATGCTCATTATTTGTAAACTCCATAATTTCATCAATACTGCAGTCTAACGCTACACAAATTTTGTATAGGCTTTCCATTGATACAAATTCATCTTTTCCCATCTTTGCTAAGACATTAAAACTAATACCAGCAGCATCCTTTAAGTCCGAGCGTTTCATCTTTTTATCAATAAGTGTTTTCCAAAGCTTGTCATATGAGACTGGCATCTTAATTTCTCCCATCATATTCGGATGAGTTATTATACCACAAACTGCACAATATCTAAAGATAAACTCACTATATCATGAGAATATCTCGGTACAACAGATAACCTTTCTTAGTTTTAATCAAACAAAGAATTTGTTGCCACGGACTTTAAATATTGCTCCGGTGCACCACTTAAAATCGCTCCTAAACCCCAAAAAAAACAACGTTAGATGAGGCTATAGCCACAGATATAACCATAAGTATTATTGCTATTTTATATTTGAAATTCTTTCTTAAAAAAACTAGCCAAAAATGTTGCAACTTGCTTGACACTAACCAAGTCATGTAATTCATTTGTTGCAACTATTGTAAGACCTAGGGGATATTGAATTTGAAAAGGACTCTAAAGGTACAATTACAGGTTACAAATCTTACTCAATACCTGAGGAGATGTTAGAGAATTTAATGCCATGGAATATGGCTAAGGCGTAAACGGTCTTACAATTAATTCAGACCATTTACAATATTTTACAAGAAAACTAAATTACACCAATAATATGGACTTGACTAGGAAAAATAGGGTTACCTCTAAAATTAAAGTAATAGACGCAAGATTTAGAGTATACTGTTGCACAAATATTGAGAGCTTTTTGATTCAGCTAAAGTTTACTACTTATTTAGTTTAATTCTCTATCTATTAAGCACTTAACGGTTAAACAATTAAGTAAGGATGTTTAGCGCTTATTTATGTGGCTATCTCCTGATGTGACTTTAGGTGAATTGAGTAATCCTCATTATTTGTTTGATTTGTTAGTTAATAGCTGATAAACCAATGGTGTGTTAATAAATATTTAGAATATAGCATAACATTATAATATTGTTGTCAAAACCTTAGTTAAAGTCCAAGGTGGCCAAAGCCCCTTGAGGTTGGTGGTTAAAGCCACGCCTCAATTATTTACGGACCTAAGGTTCCAGGCAGGAGAAACAAGATGCTAGCACAAAATGATAATAGTGCCACTAATAAAGAACATGTAGACGCTGCTTCCTCGAACTTGGATGCGACTACTAAAGCTCAAACTGAGGCTAAGGTTACGGCTGATGATTACCGAGTAACACTATTAGTTCCCGTTTATAACGAGGAAGAAACTATTGGTTTATTCCACGATACCATTTGCAAAGTGTTAGCTCCAATAAAGGATCATATTGAAATCTTGTTTGTCAATGATGGTAGTCGCGACCGCAGTGTCGAAATGATTACTGATATCATCAAAAAAGATGACCGCGTGTCATTAATAAGTTTGTCACGTAATTTTGGGAAAGAAGCAGCGATGACTGCGGGCTTGGCTGAAGCTCGTGGGGATGCGGTAATTCCTCTAGATGTAGATTTACAAGATCCACCAGAATTGGTGCTTGAATTTGTAAAGGCTTGGCTGGAAAAAGGTTATGATACCGTTTACGGGATTCGCGTGGACCGTTCACGTGATACTCCACTTAAGCGCTTAACTGCAGGTGGATTCTATCGGGTGTTTAATATGATGAGCCCAAAAGTTAAGATCCCTGAAAACGTTGGCGATTTTAGATTGATTGACCGTCGCGTCGTGGACACTATTTTAACTTTGTCTGAAGGCAATAGATTTATGAAAGGGATCTTTGCTTGGGCAGGGTTCTCTTCTTACGGGATTCCATATGAACGCCCTGAAAGAGCGGGTGGAACTTCAAAGTTCAACTATTGGAAACTATGGAACTTTGCTCTAGATGGGATTTTCGGTTTTTCAAGTTTACCTCTTAGAGTGTGGAGTTATCTTGGGGGCTTACTTGGTCTATTTAGTGTTATTTTCATGCTCACAATCTTTTTTAAGACCTTGATTTTAGGTACTGACACCCCAGGTTACGCTTCAACTATGTGTGTAATCTTGTTCCTTGGGGCTATTCAGCTTATTTCCATTGGGATTTTAGGCGAATACGTAGGGCGTATCTATAGTGAAGTTAAACATCGTCCGGTTTATATCATCGATAGAATTTACGGTCGCTTAGGTGAAGCTTCACATCCTGAATCTCGCATCAACATTGGCTCTTGTGGTATCAGAGCCCATGAACCAGTGCCTCGTAATGGGGCGCCTGATCTTAAAGCGCAACAAGAAAACACCAACGCTTAAAGCCAAAGTTGTGGTTTAAGCTCAAGTTTTAGGAACAGCCCAAATTAAATTTGATTTGGGCTCTTCTGGTGTTTAAGGCTTAATCTTAAAAGCAAAAGCAAAAGCTAAAAAAAGTTAAAAAGTTAAAATAATTACCATAGAGGTTAAAATCCTAAATGCCTTTGATGTTATCAAAAAGGGAAATCGGTAAGATGCTCCGCTTTTTAGTAGTGGGCTTAGCTGCTACTTTGGTCGATTTATTCGTTACTTTTATTTGTTTAACCGTGATTGGGGTGGACAATTATTTAGCCGTAGTTTCTTCTATTTTTGGGGATTCATCTTTAGGAGAAGTGCTAAAAGTAAGCTTTGAAGAAGTAGTGTCCGTAGTCGCTTTTGGGATTGCCTTCTTCGTTTCATTTTTTGGACATAGCTCTTTTTCATTTCATAAGAAGAGAAACCTCAGTGTTTTATTACGTTTACTAACGGTTAATGTTGGGGCCCTTTTATTAAGAGTACTTATTATTTACCTCATTAAGACTTTGCTTGGTTTAAATGGCTATGCGCCTGTTGTTACCGCTATGGTTATAGTGACCGCTATAAGTTATGTGCTTTCTAGATTTTGGGTGTTTAATAAAGCGCAGGATTTAGCTCCTAAAGCCAATTAAGCAAAAGTGAGTACACTTAGGCAAGTTAGTTAAAGTAAGTAAGCTCAAGCAAGTTAAATCAAGTTAAATCAAGTTAAATCAAGTTAAAAAGTCTTGTTCACCATTAAAATGATTAACCCACCTAAAGCCAAGTTGTTAAATGGTGGGCAATCTTAAAAAGAGATCAAAAGGATTTACTCGTGCACGTTATAGGTAAAGAACTTAGAACCCAAGATGTAAGACTAGTTCGTAGTGATTATCTACAAGCTACAGGGGTTTTTTTATTATCCCGAGTGTTTTTGTATTTAATGGTGTATTTTGGGTTTGTGCACTATCCAAATGCAGTTGATGTGGTCCATACTCCAGTGTTTTCTGAATTTTTTCAGGATACGATGCGTATTATGTGTAACTTTGACTGTAAGTGGTTTGTTGATATTGCGGTCAATGGTTACCAAGCTGCCCCTGATAATTTGACGACGGGGCATGCAGCTAACTGGGCGTTTTTGCCTGCTTTTCCGCTGTTAGGGCGTTACTTAGCCATGGGGCTTGGTTTAGATGTCTTGACTGCTTTTTATCTTATTGCCAATGTTTCGTTTTTTGTGGCGTTACTATTATGGCTTAAGTTTTTAAAATTCTATCGCTTTACTCCGGCCAATCGGAGTTTTGCGCTATTCTTTTTGTGCTTCTTGCCATACGGTACTTATTACCTTTCTCCTTATACTGAAAGCTTATTTTTAGCCTTGTCATTAGGGGCTTTTATCAATGCATATCAGGGGCGTTTCATTTTGGCGGCGCTTTGTGCTATGGGGATGACGGCCACTAAAAATATAGGGGTGATGTTTGTCTTTCCATTAATAATCATTGCTTGGCAACAACTTGGCTTAAAGGAATTATTTAACATCAAATCTCCTAAGACTTGGACTTTAGCTTTAGCCATCATGCTAATTCCGTTACCTCTTTTTGGGTATCAAAACTTTTTGTTTGAACAGGTTGGGGACGCTATGGCCTTCAAGAACATTCAGTTAGCTTGGGGCCGTGAACTGGATAATCCTTTTGAATATATTTATGAAGCCTTAAATACCGACAACTATAAGTTCTACTTTGCGTGTGTTTGTATCTTAGGCTTGATCATGAGTCTGTACTTACTTTATAAAAAGCGTTTGGCTGAAGCGGTGTTCCTTTTGCTTGGTATTATGATTCCTGTCTCCACCGGGATTAATGCAGTACCGCGTTATATCTTTGGTTTAGTTCCAGCTTTGCTTGCGATAGTCTATATTACCGACCGCCATCCTTGGCTTCGTAACTTCGTATTAGCTACGGGGGCGGCGCTAAGTGTTTACTTTGCTATTGCCTGGGGGCATGGCATGTTCTTTACTATCTAGTTTTGAAAACTTAGTTCGAAAGCCTCAATATTAGATTAGGCTTTAGAAACCTCATGGACAAAATCACCATGAGGTTTTTGTTTTTAAAGCAGGCGGTTTGAGATTTCGGGGTAAGAGTGACGTTGGTTTTCAAAGCTTGTGATTTTTGTTTCGCGGGGAAGGGGCCCTAGGTAAGAGCCGATAGCTTGGTGCTCTCTAGTTTTTGGTAAGTGCTAAGCTATGCAAAGACCAAAGACCAAAGACCAAAGGTCAAAGGTCAAAGGTCAAAAGTCAAAAGTCAAAAGTCAAAAGTCAAAAGTCAAAAGTCAAAAGTCAAAAACTTAGCTGTGTTAAACCATGTTCGGACATACTCGGACAAAAAAACTAAACTCGCCAAGCTCAAAAATAACCTCCGGTCCTGTTTTAACAGAGGAACGGAGGTTCATAATTTTTCTGTGGCTAGCAGTTATTAGAGTTAGTTGTAACTGTGGCTGTCGTTGTGTGTTTACTTAAAGAGCTCATCAAGTAAGTTAAAGACGATAAATAGCGGGGTTGCTAAGAAGGTGGTTAAAATACCGCACACGATAAGGCTTAATGAAGAGTAAGCGCCTTCAGTTTCCCCATGTTCGTTAGCAGCACTAGTCCCAACGGCGTGCGCTGCTGCGCCCATCGCTAAACCTTGAGCTTTTTTGTTTCTAATATGGAAGAGCTTCATTAATGGGAAGCCGATAACCGCCCCTAAAATCCCTACACAACATACGATACATGCAGTGATAGAGGCAATCCCACCCATACGGGAGGCTACGTCCATTGCGAGCGGGGTAGTGATAGAACGGGCCCCGATGGTTGGAATCATTTGTGGCTTAACCCCTAAGAGGTGGCAACTAATATACGCAATGAAGAAGCTAATGATAATAGAGAGCAGGCAGCAAATGAGAATAGGTACAGCCTGAGCTTTAATCATACGGTACTTGAGATAAAGCGGAATAGCCAAGCTTACTACCGCTGGGCCTAAAAGATTACTTATGATGGAAGCACCATCTTCATAAGCTTTAGGATCACTACCAGTTAACAGAATGAGACCGATGATAATCAACATTGGAATGAGCAATGGATTTAACAAAGCCCAATTAGTTTTACCCTGAAGGTAACGAACAAAGATGTATAAAAATACGGTCAGCGGTAAAGCTACTAAATAGATTACAGGGCAAGCGGCTAAAAAGTCCCAGCCTTGCTTTAAGAGTTCTTGCATTATAAATCACCTCCGTTAGCACAAGTGGTCTTTAGTTCTTTTGGTTGAGCGCGCTTGATCACTCGGATATGCCCAGCACGACGATAAACTGTTTTCCGGTGTTTACGTTCGTCAGGTGTTTCTGCCATATGCTGAAAAGCTCGTCCCACTACCAGGATAATAAAAACAATCCCTAAAAACACGTTAAGTAAAATAACGGTAGCAGATTGAAATACTTCATTTAAGAAGGAAACCATGCCTACTGCTGCCGGGATAAATAAGAAGGCCATATGCTTCATTAAAAGATTACCCGCGGGAGTAATCCACTCAAGCTTTAAGATCTTGGTTTGCAACAGTAAAAATAAAATTACAAGCCCAATAATACTTTCGGGGAAAGTAAAAGGAAGATGAGCTGCAATTAAACGCCCTAAGAGTAAGCAACCGTAAATAAGGCCGCAGCTTATGATGAAGGCCGAAGTGTTTTTAACAAGTGTACGCATAGGAAACACACCTAGAGATTAAGGTTTAGTTATAGCCATGACACCAACTTTCACCGTAGGGGGTTATTTATAAGATTTGGGTAAGGTCATTATAAATGGCATTACCGAACGCCTCTAACTCTAATCGCGAATGATGTTATGACTAGGTAAATTTGACACAGGTCACATTATAGCGGAAAGCCAGAGACTTGTTAATTATTCTGTTGTAAAGCGTAGTTTTACTTAGTTTATGTGTGTTTTAAAGAAAAAAATGTAAACGTTACATGTGGACACCGCAAAGCTTAGAATTTTGTAGAGCGAAGTTAAACCTATTAGACCTTGGCCATAAAATATGGCGTATCTCCATGTATACTTAGATGGTAAGTGCAACTTTACAAATTTCGAACTCAATTGTTTCGAAAATTAGGAACTCAATTTTTTGTTAAGGTTTTATCGGTTTTTGGTCTAATTAGGTCAACCCTAAGCTTTAGGCGCTAGCTACGTTATATCTAAGCTACTAGGCCGTATAACCTAAATACGTTTAATCACTTTATTTTAAACTTGAATTTTTTGCCACCAAAGGAGCAATAGATGAATCGTCAAAAAGCTGTACCACTTGCACAATTCTTCGTGAATGACCTACATAGCATTCGGGAATATTGTCGCCATTTAGGTGATTTACACCATGTAACTACAAATGTGGAAGCTACAAGTGAAGCTACAAGTGAAGCTAATAAAGCTGCGCCATCTCAGGTTAAAGTGGTGGAAACCCAGTTAGTAATGCATAACGACGCGAGTGAGCCTGCTTGTTTTAGGGAAGTAACTTTATTCAATATTAAGCTTAAAGCTGCAAGTCCTATTTATATGGAAGGCTATCAAATGCTTTCTCAAACTACCGGCACCGTAGCGCAACCGGTAGCTATTGGGCGTATTGATGAAATTAGAGATTACTCCTTGTACCAAGGAAGCAAGGGAGCAGTTTGTGGCTCTAACCTTTTTATGGTGAAAGAAGGTGGGTTGTGGTACCTCATCGGGGCTACTTCGGCATTTAGAACTGATATTCAATTTCAATTAAAAGACGAAGAACTACAAGTACTTTGGGATTTAAATGGCACGAACTTAGATGGTAACTGTTCTTATGAAAGCGACTACATTGCTTTTATTAGTGGTCCTGAAAGAAGTGAAGTTTTAGCGGCGATGGCTAAGTTGATTAATAGTCATCACCCACAAAGATTAAGTTCAAGAAAAACCGGTTGGTGTTCTTGGTATTGCTATTACGCTGATATTACAGAAAGCATTGTGCGTCAAAACCTCGATCTTATGGTTAAGGATTTTCCGGAACCAGCTGATCTAGAGTATGTTCAAATTGACGACGGTTATCAAACCGCCATGGGCGATTGGTTAAGTGAATCCAATAAATTTGAAAGTGGGCTTAAAAAGCTGTGCGCAGATATTAAAGCTAAAGGCCGAAAACCTGCAATTTGGTTGGCTCCTTTTATCGCTGACGGTAATTCTGAAGTCTTTAAGCAACATCCATCTTGGTTTATTCATGATGCTAACGGCCAACCGGTTGAAGCGGGGAATTTAACTTACGGGGGCTGGCGTTGCACTCCGTGGTATTTGCTCGATATGACCCAAAATGAAGTACGTAGTCGTATTAAGCATGTATGTGAGGTGATGCGCCGTGACTATGGTATTGATTACTTTAAACTTGATGCTTGTTATTGGGGTGCGATTCGCGGTCTTAAATATAGACATGAAGTAACGGCAATTGCGCACTATAGATTAGGGCTATCAGCCATCCGTCAAGGCGCAGGAGAAGATGCTTATCTTTTAGGGTGTAATGCTCCATTTTGGCCGTCCTTTGGGTTGGTTGAAGCTCAGCGTGTTACTGATGATGTTGATAGAACTCCTGAAAGAGTACGTCAAATTAGCCGTGAGTTTAGATATCGTGCTTGGATGGGGGAAACTTTGTGGCAAAACGACGTCGATTGTTTAGTCACTAGACCATTACCAGGTGGGCAGGATTTAGCACCAGGCTTTTTCAGAATTCTATTAGGGTTAGCTCTCACCGCTGCAGGTCCTGTCTTGATTGGGGATGACATGGCTAGAGTTTGTTTAACTAACGGATTAGTTGATGCTCGAGGAAGTGGAGCCCAGTTAACGGTTCTTGATGCCTTGCAACGTAAGGTGGCAGCTCCGGCGCGCTTTACCGGCGATAACTTAGATACTGCCTGGCTTAAACTTACAACAGGGGCTGAGTGGAAGCTTACTTTTACCGATGATGATGTAATCGCCGAAAAGTTAAGCTAAGTTAACCAAATCTTGCATCAGTTTCGTAACAAGATTGGTTTTAACCCCCACGTTAGGTGGGGGTTGTTATTTGGGGTTAGATTGGTTCTATAATTTCCATTAGTTCATCTACTGAATTTATTTCGTCCAA
>OIZS01000141.1_pt1 | contig 36927 bp, 27 predicted proteins | sample 1588641 | NCBI WGS metagenome assembly OIZS01 (sample SAMN03283240) | human gut metagenome | biome: human-associated habitat; material: feces | host: Homo sapiens | place: Peru | collected 2012
TATGTAGTGGCCGACCTGCTCGCGCTGTAAATTCATTACCACCCGCCAAGACTTCACATATCATCAAGCGTCTATCCAGCATGATCTCAAGCCAAGCCACACGGCTCAGCTACCGACAATTTCCTAAGCAATGCCAAGCAGCTCTATCTCGAATATCAGCGTAGAGCCAGCAGGGATGCCTGGCTGCGAAAACTTGCCGTATCCCATGCTGGCAGGGATATACACCTCCCACTTGTCGCCAACGCACATCTGCTGCATGGCGATAATCCAACCCTCAATCAGGTCGCAGAGGCGTATGGCCAACGGCGCGCCGCCACGACTTGAGTCGAACTTCTTTCCGTTGATAGTGCGACCTGTGTAGTGGGCGGTCACTATGCTGCGCGGCGTGGGATGCTTGCCGTCGCCGTTGCCCTCTGACAACACCTTATAATAAATACCACAAGGAAGAGCCTTCACGCCTTCTTCCTTGGACTTCTCGGCAAGCCAATCGAGGTTTGCCTTGGCGTATTCACGTTTGTTCATTATCTATGTATTTGAGTGTAAAGTAAATAGGCTTGTAGTGCAAAGTTAATAAATTGCATAACCATTGTCGAGGGTTTCGGCAAGAAAAGCGCCTTGGACAACCAGAAACACACGTCCCTTAAATAATATTTAACACAGAGGGTGTTATATTATTTCGCATTTTAGTTGTCATTCTCAATTATTTTTACTTACTTTGCAAAAGACTATAAGAAACAACAACTAAAGACACATCCATATGGCAAACTCTGAAGAAACACCAAATGTATGCGGTCTGAGGCGTGAAGACTTTCAGACTACAGTGAATGGCAAGAAGACGGACCTCTTCGTCTTGAGAAACAGCAAGGGCAATGAAGTTGCCATTACCAACTATGGCGGAGCTATCGTGGCCCTCATGGTTCCCGACAAAGACGGCAATATGGGCAACGTCATCATGGGACACGACAATATTCAAGATGTCATCAACTCGCCCGAACCATATCTATCAAGGCTAATCGGACGTTTCGGCAACCGCATCGCCAAAGGCAAGTTCACCTTGCACGGCAAGCAATACCAGGTGGCCGTAAACAACGGGCCAAACTCCTTGCACGGCGGCAAAAACGGATTCAACGTAAAGGTTTGGTCGCCTGAGCAGATGAACGACCACGCCCTCGCGCTCAACTACGTCTCACCCTATGGCGAGGAAGGCTACACTGGCGAGCTGAAGGTAACGGTGGTGTACACCTGGACAGACGACAACGAGCTGCACATCGACTATCTCGCCACGACAAACAAGAAGACCATCATCAATCTAACAAACCACGCTTTCATCTCCTTGGCAGGCATCGCGGACCCAACACCTTCGGTTGAGAACGTTGAGCTGCAAGTCAACGCCGACTTCTATCTCCCGATTGACGACGTGTCTATCCCCACAGGCGAGATAAGAAAAGTGGAAGGCACTCCTTTCGATTTCAGGACCGCGAAGCCAATAGGACGCGACATCAACGCCGACGACGAGCAAGTGAAAAACGGTACAGGCTTTGACCACAACTTCGTGCTCAACAAGAACGAGGAAGGCGAGCTCTCATTGGCAGCCAAAGCACACGAGCCCGTCAGCGGCCGCACCCTCGAAGTGTATACCACCGAGCCTGGCGTACAACTCTACACCGGCAACTTCCTGTCCGGCTTCAAGGGCACTCACGGAGCCACTTACCCTAAGCGCTCAGCTTTCTGCTTGGAGTGCCAACACTTCCCCGACTCTCCTAACCGTCCTTACTTCCCGTCGGTAGTGCTGAACCCGGGAGAGAGATACAAGCAGACAACCATTTACAAGTTTGGTGTTAGCAAATAATCGCTTTCACTGACTCAACATTAACTTAAAACATTTAACCATAACTTTAAATTAACCGTAACTATGCAGATAGATTTCGTAAGAAGCCGTTTCCTGAAACATTTTGATGGGGAGACAGGCAACATCTACGCCTCACCAGGCCGCATCAACCTCATTGGTGAGCATACTGACTATAATGGTGGATTCGTGTTCCCAGGAGCCGTAGAGCAGGGCATCATGGCCGAGATACGCCCCAACGGGCAGAAGAGCGTGAACGTCTACTCCATCGACTTGAAAGACATGGCCCACTTCACTCTTGACGACCCCAAAGGCCCTTCCGCTACATGGGCACGCTACATCTACGGCATCTGCCGTGAGATGATAGAGCGTGGCGTGGACGTGAAGCCTTTCAACGCCGCTTTCGCTGGCGACGTGCCATTGGGAGCGGGAATGTCGTCGAGCGCGGCTTTGGAAAGCTGCTTCGCGTTCGCCTTGAACGACCTCTTCGGCGACAACAAGGTGTCGAAGTGGGATCTCGCCCTTGCAGGACAGGCTACCGAGCACAAATACATCGGCGTGAACTGTGGCATCATGGACCAGTTTGCCTCTGTCTTCGGAATGAAGGGCAAGCTCATGCGCCTTGACTGCCGCAGCCGCGAGTTTGAATACTTCCCATGGGAGCCTAAGGGCTACAAGCTCGTGTTGCTCAACTCAAAGGTTAAGCACGAGCTGAAGGGTTCTCCTTACAACGACCGCCGCAACTCATGCGAGAACGTGGTAAAGGCACTGAACGCCAAGTTCGCCGACCGCCATTTCGACACGCTGCGTGACGCCAACTGGGATGACCTTGAAGCCGTGAAGGGTGAGGTCAGCGCGGAAGACTACAAGCGCGCCCACTTCGTCCTCGGTGAGGTTGACCGCGTGCTGGCTGTCAGCGAGGCTTTGCAGAAAGGCGACTACGAGACCGTGGGACAGAAGATGTATGAGACCCACTACGGACTCAGCAAGGAATACGAGGTGAGCTGCGAAGAGCTCGACTACCTCAACGACCTTGCAAAGGAGAACGGTGTCACGGGCAGCCGCATCATGGGCGGTGGCTTCGGTGGTTGCACCATAAACCTCGTCAAGGAAGAGGTATACGACAAGTTCATCGGGAACGCGAAGGCAATGTTCAACGAGAAATACGGCCATGAGCCACAAGTCATCGATGTGGTAATAGGCGATGGCTCTCGCAGAATCTGCTGATAAGCTTATCAATATCTCATAAAGACGCCCTCTCCAGCCTTTCGTCGACAGGAGAGGGCGTCACTATTTACCGTTTTCTTCACATGTGGGCATTATCTCTTCTTCTTTCTATCGTGGCGCAACTGCTTCCACAACATCATTTCTCGAGCATTCCGCCGGGCAACTACAGCGGCATCACTTGGATGGGCGGCAACAGCTACGCCGTGGTCAGCGACAAGTCGGCTGAGGACGGTTTCTTCGTCTGGACATTGGACATTGACTCCGTAAGCGGTGAGGTCAAAGCCGCCAAAAACGAGGGATTCCGCTCTGCCTCTCGCCCTAACCGCGACAGTGAGGGCATCGCCTTCAACCCAAGCTCTAACACGATATTCATAAGTGGGGAAACGGATAATTACATTAAGGAGTACTCTCTGGATGGCAAGCTGACAGGCAGGGAGATTCCCCCTACCACATTTTTCCAACAACTTGCCGGGAATCTTGGCCTTGAGGCCTTGAGCTATAACGACACCACGCGCTTGCTATGGACTTGCAACGAGAGTGGGGAAATACGCATACAAAACTATACCGCTGACCTCAAGCCGCAAGACCATTATGCCTACACGCTCGACAAGCCCATCGCCAACAGGGCAAAAGCACAATTCTACGCCCACGGCATAGGCACGATTTGCGCGCTCGACGATGGTTCGCTGTTGTTGTTGGAAAGGGAGTTTTACGTGCCCCACAAGAAAATAGGCTCGTTTGTCAACTGCAAGCTGTTCCATCTCGTCCCGGGCAAAGGCGACAAGCAACTTCTCGCCCAGTGGCGCACATCGCTCACGCTCACCAGAAGAAACATAGCCAACTATGAAGGCATGTGCCTTGGCCCTAAACTGAAAGACGGCTCACGGATCCTCGTTCTCGTGGCCGACTCTCAAGACCAATACGGCGGCGTATTGAAAGACTGGATAAAGACCATACGGCTTTACCTGTGAACCCTCAAATGCAAGACCACGCGGATTTACCCGTGAACGACTCCATGCGGAAGCTCGCATTCATCATTCACGAAAAACTAGCGTCATGGTCGCGATGGATAGAATCATGGCTTGCAAAAATCAAACGCGCTTATGGGCTTGCAAGAAACCCAGCTTATGGGCTTTATGGCTTGCAAAGAATATAGCAAACCTTGTCTTGGAAGTTTCTTCCGTTTGAGCCGTGCATCACACCCTGGTTGATAATGGAGAAACACAGACGATGACCATTGGCCGCTGTGCAATAACCGCAGAGGCTCACAATGCCTTCAAGCGTTCCGGTCTTGGCGTGCACATTGCCACGCGTGAACTGTGAACGCATGCGCTTTTTCAGCGTACCGTCAACGCCGGCAATGGGAAGCGCCGGCAGCAGGTGGTTATAGATGTTCTGATTCTCAAAGGCATAGCGCAAGAGCTTCACTTCCAGCTCGGGCGACACATAGTTGTAGAGCGACAATCCACTGCCGTCAGCGAGACGATAGCGCGAGGCGTTAAGCCCAACACGAGTGATGAGTTGGCGTTCGATGTCCTTCGCGTCTTTCGCCGTGGCCGGCCTGTTGCCCGTCGACGCGGCTATCTGGTAATACATTGACTCCGCATACAGGTTGTCGCTTTGCTTTAGCATGCGCATCAATACCTGGTCGATGGTATGGAAGCGGCTCACGATGCAATTGACGTCGTGCGGCTTACGCTTCTCCGACACATTGCCGAGAACCGTAATGCCAGCACGGTGTATGGCTTCGAGAAACTTGTCCATGAAAATGTCCTTCCGCTGGAACACCAATGGCGAAAGCACTGGGTTGTCATCGTCCCAGCACCAGCCTTCACCAAGCCTGTCGGCATCCTTCATGGAACAGTCGGCATAGAGGTTTCCACGAATGGTGTCGACGCCCATCTTGCGCAACGCCTCGGCAAAAGCCTGCATATCGTCACGGTTGAAACGCGGGTCAAAGCCACCCACGCAATACACGTCGCCGTTGAGCGACGTGGAATCGACCCTGCCTGTATAGCACAGTTCCGTCTTGAACTGGTAACTGCCACCAAGGCGGTCGAGCGCCGTGATGGCGGTGATGGTCTTCATGGTAGAGGCGGGGCGCATCAGCTGTCTCTCGTTGTGCTTGAATATTGTGGAGTCGGCATCGAGGTCGTAGACCATGATGCCCACTTGTGACGTCTTGAACATGTCGCTCTTGAGCAGTTGCTCAATCTCAGCCTGGACGTTCTTAGGCCAGGCAAGCGTGTCGCTTCGGTGGACAAGCGAGTCAGCCCAAGCCGAATCGGCCACAAGAGTGGTGTCGTTGTCATCGTTATCATCCACGACATCGGTCTGCGCCATGACAGGCACGACCGAGAAAAGCAGCAAGAGCAGCAAGGCATACAGCTTATTAAGCATCGCAAGCCTCCTTTTCCTTTTTAAGCGTGGCAACGAACGCGATCTCGTTGGCGGGCTGCACCGACACCATTACATTATCAGAGCCATAAGTAATGAGCAGGTAGCGCACAAGGCCAAAGACCGAAGTCATGGTGCGGCACGAATTGATTTGCCCAATCTCTATAATCTTATTCCTTGAAAGCTTGCCATTATCTATAATGAGCTTTCCATCGGAAATGACATATTCGCTATGCAGGGTTCTCTCTGTGAGGACAATAAGCAGAAATGCCATGAGAAGTCCCAAGATGACATTCTTAATCCAAAAAGCGTAGACGGCAAGCAAAAGGAAAAGCACTATGCCACACACGGCGCCAAGGGTCGTCCTATGATGGAATGAACGGGTCATAAATTCAGTAAAAACAATCTTCATCTTATAATATGTGCAAAGTTACCACTTTTATTCGAGCTTTTCAGGCTAAAACGAAAAAAATGCTTGTCAACCTGTCACAAACCAGCTACCTTTGCGTATATTAGTTGAACAAGAAAAAAATGACGCCAGAGGAATTTCAAAACGAAGCGACCAGCCTGCGCCCCGACTTGCTGGGCGAAGCCTTGCGATATGTCCGTCGACAAGACGTAGCCGAGGACATCGCGCAAGACTGCCTCATGCGACTTTGGACGATGCGCGGAGACCTGCACAGTCCCATGGCCCCATTGGCCCGTGTCGTGACGCGCAACCTCTGCCTCGACTTCCTGAGGCGCAACCCACACGTTGACGACGTGGCACTGATAGGGAACACCGACGACACGGAGACAGCACAGCGCCACGAGGCCGCGGAACGCATGATGGACATCGTAACCGAACTGCCCGTCGTGCAACAAACGGTGCTCAGGCTACGCCATATCGAAGGACGCGAGATGGCCGACATAGCCAACACGTTAGCCATGAGTGAGGCTGCCGTGAGAAAGGCTCTCAGCAGGGCACGAATGGCCGTGAGGGAAATGTATCTGAAACGTTATCATCAAGAATAGACATGAACGACAATAAAGCTATACAACTGACCGACAGGTTTTTCAATGGCGAGACAACTCTCGGCGAGGAGCAAGAGCTATACGCTTACTTCCTCTCGGGCAAGGTCTGCCCGCAACTCATGCCATTGCGACAAATGTTTCTCGACATGAGCCAACTGCAATGCATTGAGCCAACGCAAAAGGCAAAGGTGGTGAGCATCAACCGTCGGAAACGCTGGCTACGCGTGGCAATAGCCGCCGCGGTCGTGGCAACAGTCGGCATCACGGCAACAATGTGGACGACACGACACGACTACGACTACGAGATGATGGCATACGGACAACGACAGGACAACCGCGAGGCCGTGATGCGCGAAGTGGAGCGGACGCTGGACGACGCGCGAAGCGGCACGCCAAACGTCGGGGCGGAACTGAAAGACGCATTCAAGCAATTTCAATAAACAACAATATACATGACATGAAACTCAAGCTATTCATTTACATACTGTTGACGATGGTCTCTACAGCCGTCAACGCGCAGTCGGCAAACTTGAAAGTCAACCAGATATTCACCGGCAAGGTCATCCCGCTGGAACGCATGGTCGTGACCAAGGTCAAGGGACGCGCCCTCAGCAAGTACGGGCTCAACTACTATCGCAGCGCGCGCTTCGTGGCGAGCCGTAAGGAACGTTACAGGTGCATCGACGCGGTGGAACAAGACATGAGGGCTATGGGCAGCGGCTCCACGGCGCAGAAACGGTCTGAAAGGCACACGGCCATCGCCTTCATGCTAAGACCTCAAGGCGCGAGCAACCGGTTCATAACCTTGGTATGCAACAAGGAAGACGATGACCAATACGGCATCACCCTAATCTACATGGAGGGAACGGTGAAGAGCCTCAACGAACTGAACAAACTGATAAACAAATAAGAAAAAACATGATAGGCATGAAACAATTCATTCTCTTGGCGGCAATGATGACCGCCTCCATCGCTTACGCCTCAGAGCCTAACGACACCATATCCGTGAACAACGCCCACAAGGTGACAATCGTAAACTCCGACTCCCTGCTTCAGGTGGAAGTGAATGGCAAGGACGGCGAACCCGGTTTCCACTATATGGCCACTCTTCGCAACACCGATGGCAACTACGAAAGCTCATCCATGGGCGGCCTGTTCAACTTCAGCATCGTCAACAAGTTTGGCAAGAACAAGAAACGCCCACCTCTCTACTACTCCAACCTGCACGTCTTCTTCGGCTTCAACGGCGCGGCGGGCAACGACGACGTGGTGAATACCAACATGTGGCAAGGCATCAACATCGGCACATACATAGACTGGGGCGTGCACCCCTGGCGCGACGGCCACCGGTTCTCGGCCGGCATAGGCTTGGAATGGAAAAACTACAGGATGACATCAAGGAAGCAGTTTGTGAAAGCCGACAACGGCAACGTCACGGTGGAACCTCTCGGAGATAACGTGGAGCCCAAGTTCTCGCGCATCAAGACCTTCAGCCTCATCTTCCCCATCATGTACAGTTATCAGCAATCTGGCTGGGGCTTCTCGTTAGGGCCTGTCATAAACTGCACCACACACTCCTCAATAAAGACGCGTTACAAAGTCAACGGCGAGAAGCACAAGGACAAGTACAAGGACTTGCACCCCAGCGCCGTCACCGTGGACATCATGGGAACCATCATCACGCCATGGCTGCTCAACTTCTACGTCAAGTATAACCCGTGCGACATCCTCGACACGGAATACGGCCCAAAGTTCCACAGCCTGTCGGTTGGCTTCATGATATAAGAACTGCCCTTCGCGAGAAGGAGTCTCAGACCGTCAGCAAATCGCACGACGCGCCTGCGCTTTACGCCAAAACACTCACCGACATTACGCTTCACGGGCCAATGGTCCGCAACCGCGGTTGGTGTTCCATTCGGGTTGCGGATGGCCATTAAAGAATGGCCTCGACACGTTTCACTTGCTCAGCCGAAGGCGGCTGCACGTCGCCAAGGGTGTATTTCAATCCGAGCTGTTCCCACTTGTAAACGCCAAGCGTGTGGTAAGGCAACACCTCTACGCGCTTCACGTTGTCGAGCGAGTCGATAAACGATCTCATACGGCGCAGATGGCCTTCATCATCGGTGATGCCCGGCACGAGCACATGGCGGATCCACACCGGCACGCCAAGCTCAGACAAGCAACGCGCGCAATCGAGTATGTTCTCGTTGCCATGACCCGTAAGCCACTTGTGCCTGTCGCTGTCGAGATGCTTCAAGTCGAGCAACACGGTATCAGTGGCTTTCATCAGTCTCACGAACTTTCCAAAGAACGGCTCCGTCCGCGAGAACGGTTGCGCGGCCGTGTCAAGGCAGGTGTTTATGCCACGACGATGGGCCTCCTCGAAGAGGTCTATCAAGCCGTCTATCTGCAACAGCGCCTCGCCACCGCTCACGGTGATGCCGCCATCCTCGCCCCAATAGGCACGGTAGCGTTCGGCCTTGTCGAGCAATTCATCGACCGACACGGCCTCGTCGTCGCCATCCGCCATTCGCCACGTGTCCGGGTTGTGGCAATAGCGACACCGCATGAGGCATCCTTTCAAGAATATGATAAAGCGAATCCCTGGCCCGTCTACCGAGCCAAAGGATTCTATCGAGTGTACGTTCAGCTTAGAGACGCTCATGGGCCTGACGCGCTATGACATCAAGTTGCTGCTCCCTGGTGAGGTCGATGAACTTCACCGCATAGCCACTCACGCGAATGGTGAAGTTGGCATATTCCGGCTTCTCCGGATGCTCCATGGCATCCTTGAGCTTGTCCACGCCGAAGACGTTGACGTTCAGGTGGTGGGCACCCTTGTTGAAATAGCCGTCCATGACGCCCACGAGTGTCGTGGCGCGCTGCGCGTCGTCGTGTCCCAATGCGCTTGGGCTGATGGTCTGCGTGTTGGATATTCCGTCGAGGGCATACTTGTAAGGCAACTTCGCGAGCGAGTTGAGCGAAGCCAGCAGGCCGTTCTTCTCGGCGCCATAACTTGGGTTTGCCCCTGGCGCGAGAGGCGCGCCAGCCTTGCGTCCGTCGGGCATGTTGCTCGTGTACTTGCCATAGACCACGTTCGACGTTATGGTCAGTATCGAGGTCGTTGGCTCAGAATCGCGGTAGGTGTGGTGCTTCTTCACCATACCGACAAACGTCTTGAGCAGCCACACGGCTATGTCGTCGGCACGGTCGTCGTCGTTGCCGTAGCGCGGGAAGTCGCCCTCGGTCTTGAACTCCAACGGGAAGCCGGTCTCGTCGCGCACGATGTTCACCTTGGCATACTTGATTGCCGAGATAGAGTCGACCACATGCGAGAAGCCCGCTATGCCCGTGGCGAAGGTGCGGCGCACGTCGGTATCGATGAGGGCCATCTCCGCGGCCTCGTAGAAATACTTGTCGTGCATGTAGTGGATGAGGTTGAGCGTCTTCACGTAAACGGCAGCGAGCCACTCCATCATGTCCATGAACCTTGGCATGAACTCCTCGTAGGTCAGCACGTCGCCCTCTATCGGACGGTATGCCGGGCCCACCTGCTCGCGCGTCTTGCTGTCCACACCACCGCTTATGGCATAGGTCAAGCACTTGGCGAGGTTGGCGCGCGCGCCGAAGAACTGCATCTCCTTGCCCGTCTGGGTAGCGCTCACGCAACAGCAGATGCTGTAGTCGTCTCCCCATACAGGACGCATCACGTCGTCGTTCTCATACTGTATGCTGCTGGTCTTCACGGAGATGAGTGCCGCATACTGCTTAAACGACTTTGGCAGGCGGCTGCTGTAAAGCACCGTGAGGTTAGGTTCGGGCGACGGCCCCATGTTCTCCAACGTGTGGAGGAAGCGAAAATCGTTCTTGGTGACCATGTGGCGACCGTCCTGGCCTATGCCGCCCACCTCCAACGTGGCCCAAACGGGGTCGCCGGAGAAGAGCTGGTTGTAGGATGGTATGCGGGCGAACTTCACCATGCGGAACTTCATCACCAAGTGGTCGATGAGCTCCTGGGCGTCCTGCTCTGTCAAGGTGCCCTCGTTGAAATCGCGCTGTATGTATATGTCGAGGAAAGTGGAGACACGTCCCACCGACATGGCCGCGCCGTTTTGGGTCTTCACCGCGCCGAGATAACCGAAGTAGAGCCATTGCACGGCCTCGCGCGCGTTTGTCGCGGGCTTAGAGATGTCGAAGCCATAGAGCGCCGCCATGTCTTTCAGTCCCTTGAGGGCCTTTATCTGCATGGCCACTTCCTCGCGCAAGCGTATCACGTCGTCTATCATCTCGCGCTCGCCCATGTTCAAGAGGTCGTTGTGCTTCTCCTGGATCAGGAAGTCGATGCCATAGAGTGCCACGCGACGGTAGTCGCCCACGATGCGACCGCGCCCGTAGGTGTCGGGCAGGCCAGTGAGGATATGGTTGTGGCGCACGCGCTTCATCTCCGGGGTGTAAGCGTCAAACACGCCGTCGTTGTGGGTCTTCACATAGTTATGGAATATGTCATGCAGCTTCTCCGAGGGTTGGTAGCCGTAGGTGGTGCAAGCCTGTTCGGCCATCTTTATGCCGCCATAGGGCATAAAGGCACGCTTGAGAGGCTTGTCGGTCTGCAGGCCTACCACCTTCTCCAGGTCTTTCGTCTTGTCGTTGATGTAACCGGGGCCATAGGCCGTAAGACCTGAGACCACTTCCGTCTCCATGTCGAGTACGCCGTTCTTGGCTCGCTCCTCCTTCTGCAATTGCTGCAGTTCGCCCCAAAGGGTGTCGGTAGCTTCAGTGGGCCCTACAAGGAAACTCTCGTCGCCATCGTATTGGGTGTAGTTATTCTGAATAAAATCCCTAAGATTAATTTCTTCCTTCCATTGTGTGCCATGGAAGTCGCGCCATGCGTTTTTCATAAATAAAACTTTGGTGTTGGTTTATAAAACTTAGGCATGCAAAGTTAGGCTTTATTTCCCTAACAAAAGAATTTTTTTGACTAATTAAAGTGACAAAAACGACAATTTAGCGCACTGCCATGTCTCGAAGACATGAGCGTCAAGGCATGGCAGCACGTGAATCCCAACATGAGTCGCGCTGCCTCTGGATACCACTGGTCCCACAACACACGAGCACGCCAAGTCGACCCACAGAGGTGTCGATGGGATGGAAGCCCAGGTCGCCGGGCGTGAAGTAAAACTTCTCGTAATAGGCTGGGTCGTCGGGGATGTGCATCTTACGGTATTTGCCGGCAATGGAGCCGTCGCTTTCTATCACCACCGCAGTGTTGTGACACAGTCCCGCGGCACGCTTCTCGAAGAGCGAGGTGACGATGACCACGCCAAGCTCGCGCGCCTGTTGCCCGAAAAGCTCGGTGGATGGCCCGGGAATGGTCTCGGCAAGGTCGAATAGGTCCACGTTCTCCGTCTGGCAGAAATAAATACTGTTGTGAAGTTTACTTAAAAGTTTACGCAAACTCCTACGGCGTGTCGTGTTTGTTTCATGCCATTTGGCAAATCCAAATATACATTTGAACCCCTTAACGAAAACTCAACGCTTTCCTTAGCCTTTTTTTTTGTTCTTATGCGAGATAACAAATAGTGGAATACTGGAGACTGTTAAGCCTATACCAATCCCCAAGACTACGTCCCATGCTTTCCCGTCATCTTTCCAATTACTATTAGTGTACGCATTGTTACCAACATCTCCTATCAAACCGACTATTGTACCACAAAGACCCACTCCAAGTGTAGTAAATGCACACGTTTTGAGCTTCTTGTACCTTTTCCAATAAATAGTATGTTCATACCCCTTTTGAGAGTTTATCTTTGCCACATCTTTATACATTGGAAAGGGAGATGACAAACATCTTACAGAATACGATTCATATTCTTTCGCATTTGCCAATAGCGCACAAAACAAGAACATAAGAGTATATATGTATCGCATAGCTGGATTGAAAATTAGATAGTGGGGATTTCCACCCCACTATATTGTTTTATTTATCTATTCGGATTATTTATCTATTCGGATATATCCTTGATAATAGGTGGTTTTTCCATTCTCATCTCCAGTGTGCGTTCTACCTAAAAGAATGAATCTTGAGGCAGATCTGAAGAATATTCCACCTGATTCTTTTAGGTTTACATTCGCCAACAGAGTAGAAGCAGATAAAACCGTTGTTTGTTTACCATTGAAAAGAACCACTCCCGTCTGATATCTGGTATTACCATTTTCATCACCAAAGTGATTGGGGCATCCACCACCAAGCATTGGCATCATGAATACCGTCATTCAGTCTACGAAGCGCCTCAATATGTCTTCGTATTTGTCTATCCTGCGATCCCTGAGGAAGGGCCACCAACGCCTCACCTGCTCAGAGCGGGCAAGGTCTATCTCCACCACTTGCTCACACTCGTCGTCGTTGCCGGCACGGAACACCAGCTCTCCCTGCGGCCCAGCCACGAAACTGGAGCCCCAAAACTGTATGCCACCGGTCTGATGGCTTGGGTCTGGCTCGAAGCCCACGCGGTTTACGGTTATCACGGGCAGGCCGTTTGCCACGGCATGGCCGCGCTGCACCGTTGTCCACGCCTCGCGCTGGCGTTCCTGCTCCTCCTTGGTGTCAGAAGACTCGTAGCCTATCGCCGTGGGATAGATGAGCATCTCAGCGCCTTGCAACGCCATGAGGCGCGCTGCCTCAGGATACCACTGGTCCCAGCAAACCAAGACGCCAAGGCGGCCCACAGAGGTGTCGATGGGATGGAAGCCAAGGTCGCCGGGCGTGAAATAAAACTTCTCGTAATAGGCTGGGTCATCTGGGATGTGCATCTTACGGTATTTGCCTGCAATGGAGCCGTCGCTTTCTATCACCACCGCAGTGTTGTGACACAGTCCAGCGGCACGCTTCTCGAAGAGCGAGGTGACGATTACCACGCCAAGCTCGCGCGCCAGTTGCCCGAAAAACTCGGTGGATGGCCCGGGGATGGTCTCGGCAAGGTCGAAAAGGTCCACGTTCTCCGTCTGGCAGAAATAAAGACTGTTGTGAAGTTCCTGCAACACTATGAGCCGCGCGCCCTTCCCGGCGAGCTGCCTGCACTTGTCGGCAAGGCGCTTCTTGTTTTGGTCAATGTCGGCAGTGTTGTGCTGTTGTATAATACCTACTTTCAATTTCATGTTCGTAAAGGTTTTAACTTAAAAGTTGTTTTTTATCAAGCCCTTGGGCAATTGCATCGTGAGGCAGTGTATGGAGCCGTGCTGACGCACTATGACAGACGCGTCCACGGCGACGATTTCCCTGCCCGGGAAAGCCTCGGCCACCAAAGCCTTCGCCTGTTCGTCTTTTTCCCGCTGCCCATACACTGGCACGATGACCGCGCCGTTAATGACAAGGAAGTTGGCATAGGTAGCGGGCAGCCGCTCGCCGTCGAATACCATCTCGTCTGGCATGGGCAACTTGAGCAACCTGTATGGCTTGCCCTCAACGGTTGTCAAGGCTTGCAGCTCCGTCTCCAGCGCCTTGAAGTCGGCGTATTGCTCATCAGCCTCATCGTCGCAGCCCACATATAACAATGTGTCGTCGGGGCATATCCTCACAATGGTGTCGATGTGGCCGTCGGTATCGTCGCCCACGAGGTTGCCATGCCGCAGCCATACCACGCGGTCGGCGCCAAGGTCGCCCTTCAGCCTCTCGCCTATCTCCGCCTCGCTTAAAGGCTGGTTGCGACGCGGGGCGAGCAGACACTGGGCGGTGGTGAACACCGTGCCCTTGCCGTCGCTCTCTATTGAGCCGCCCTCAAGCACGAAGTCGTCGTGGCTCTCCAATGCGGCCGAGAACAGGCCTTTGCCATGAAGCGCAGAAGTGATGGCATTGTCTTTTTGCCAGCTGAACTTCTCGCCCCAGCCGTTAAACCTGAAGTCGAGCAGCTTGAGGCTGCCATCCTTGCCGCTTCGCAAGGTTATGGGTCCGTGGTCGCGCGCCCACGTGTCGTTGATGTCGCACGCCACCACCGTGACACGTGCCATCTCCGCCTCCGTCAGCGAATCACTAAGCAGAGTCTCGACATAGGCTGCGTCTTTTGCCGCAATGACGAGCCGCTCACGCGCGGCTATCACCTTTGAGAGCGTCAAGTATGTAGACGTTATCTCGTCGATATAAGGTCGCCAATCGGTATCCGGGTTTGGCCAAGTGAGCATTACGCCATCTTGTGGCTCCCATTCTGCCGGGAGCGTGTATTCTGGTTGTGCCATGAATGTTATTTATTTGTTGTATGCAAAAGTAAGCAATAACACTTAAAAATCAAAGCTCATCAAGCAAATAGTTGGTTGCCAAGCGCCACTATTTTATCCTTTGCGCCCCATGCTTGGCAAATCAAGGCTTTCTTGTCTGCGCCTTGCGGTGGCCGGTCTTATGCCGGCCCACAACCAACGTTGACGCATTAACAAATACGATGCATTGGGCCATCCGGGGTGTGGACGGCCCCTAACCATCCATAGCCGCCCCTGCAAAACGTTAACTCGAGATAAGGGTCAAGCGACTTGATTGGCGAATAGAAATTCTGCATGATACGGCGCAAGGCTGCAAGGTTCTGCTCCTCGTGCACCACGTCAAGCAATGGGGCGTCATACTCATCGATAATGAGTGCCACCTTTTGACAGTCACGACATCCTCATTATCCTTACGGATACACCTCAATATGACTACTGCCTGAACTGCCGTTCTTTATTATTCGTATCTGCGTGGTTATGCGCTCGCTCATGGTATCGGTGTGGCTTATCACGCCCACCTTCTTGCCTTGCGACGACTGCAGCATGGCGAGCGAGTCTATGACCGTGGAAAGGGTGTCGGGATCAAGCGTGCCAAAGCCCTCGTCAATGAAAAGGTTGTCGAAGGAAATGTTGCGCGACGAGAGTGCCGACAAGCCAAGAGCCAGTCCGAGACTGACGATGAATGTCTCACCGCCCGACAGCGACGTCGTGTCGCGTATGTCGTCGGCACGATCGTGGTCAATAACCCTTATGCCAAGCGAGTGTTTCACCTGCACCAGCTCGTAGCGCGTGTTAAACTTTCGTATCTCCGCGTTGGCATGAGCTATGAGGAAACGCAGCGTGTAGCATTGCGCTATCTTGCGCAGCGTGCGTCCATCGGTACCAATGGCGTCGGTTATGGCAGTCCACTCGCCCGCCGTCCTCTCCGCCTGCATCTTGCGGTCGTGCATGATGCCCATCTGCTGCCGCGCGTGGTCATAGCGTTGCTTTCGCGATTTTGCCTCTACGAGTTCCGTGTCGGGTTGCGCTTCCAGCTCTGCCTTGCGCCTTGCGAGGTCGTCGCACGAGGCATCAGGCTTCGTCGCCTGATGTTCGGCTTGCTCCTTGGCCGCCTTGTCAAGTAGCGTTTGGGCCTTTGTCAGCGCGTCATCCTTCGCCTGTACGCATTTCCTCATCCGTTCCCAGTTGTCGGTAGCGGAATAGAGCGAGACTATGTCGGCCACTGTCATGGAGTTTTCGCCATTCTTCTCGTTGTAGGCTGCAACCCACGCTGAAAGCTCGTCGGTGCGCCGCCCTACGGTTTTCTCCGCCGAGCGCGACTGTTTCTTGCAAGCCTCCATCTTGCCCGACAACGCGCTGAGGTTATTGCTTAGCTTTGCTATCTCTTCCGTCTTGGCAGTCACCTTGTTGTCGGCTTGCTTCACTTTCTCCGCAAGTTGTGCTTCATATTTGTCAGGGTCTTTGTCATCCACCTCGGCTTTCATGTCCCCGTGCAAGCGTTCCGCCGCGGCTTTGGCATCGTTGTAGACTTTCAAGGCCGTGGTCAGGGCGTTTTTCTTTTCCTTGAGTTGCGACAGCAGGTTCTCCGTCTTGCCCTTGGCGGTGGCAAGCTGCGTCATGGCGACATTCCTTGCCTGTTCAGCCAACTTCATCCGCTTGTCTGAATCTTCCTTATATTCATTCAGTTTTTTCTCGGCACGCTCTTTCGCCTTGCGCGCGTTCTCAACCCTCTTCACCAAGGCGTAGTAGCTGTCAAGGGCCTTAGTTGCCTCTTGCGCCTTCCACTCAACGATGGGCAGCGACTCGCCGAGAGCCTCAGCCGTGGCCTCCCATTCAGGATGCCTGCCGTGCATGGTGTCCCAGTCGGCGGCGGCCCGCTTTACGTCAGCCTCAAGAGAGGCTATGCCCGTCCCTATCTGCTTCATGCTCCCGTCTATGCTTCCCTGCTCCTTTGTCAGGTCGGTCAAAGTTCGCGTCTGCCTGTCAAGCTCTTTCTCCTTGTCCTGTATGAGCCTGTCAAGCTCCGACATCACGGGGGCAAGTGTGGCGTCGTCGACAAAAGGATGATGAGTGGCGCCACACAGCGGGCACGGCTCGCCGTCGTGCAGGCCATGGCGGTGAGCCTGCCAATCGTCGCTTGTCATGAGCGTGTGCGTACGGCGCAAGGTGTCCAACTCTCTTTTCAGGCTTTCGGTATCAATGCCGCCTATTGCCGCCTTTATCTCTTCACTTCGCTTCTTCAGGACCTCCAGCTCCATGACGTTCTTTTCGAGGCGCGTCTTTTTATCATCAAGGTCTTGCAGCGTCTTTATGGCCGACTTGATGTCGCCAAGATTTGCGTCAGCCTCCGTCTTCGCGTTTTGAAGGGTCTCGGCATCCAAGCCGTCTGCCTTTGCGGCCTCGGCCGTATAAGCATCGGTCAAGGAAGCCACCGCCTCTGCGAGCCGCTTGGTCTGGCTCTCTGTCTCGGCAGCCGATGCCTCATAAGCATCTTCGCGTGTCTTTACATCATCCTCCGCACGTGATATATCCGCTAAATTGCCATCAAGGGACTTTTGTGCCGCCACGACTGCTTGCTCGCCACGGTCTGCTTCGGCCTTTTTCTCAGCCACGCCCTTTTCCGAGGCCTTCAGCTCCGCCTTTATGGCTCGCGCGCGGTTTATGTGCGGCTTCTGCTTGTCATGCTCATCGAGTGCGGCTTGGCGAGCCTCTTTCAGATGTTTAAGCGTGCCGGCCTCCTTGTCTACATTTGCCTTAATCGTCCCTATTTGCGCCTCGGCTGATTTGATGTCGGCGTTGAGCCTGTCTATGTCGCGCCCTGTTTTCCTTATGTCCTTGTAAATGTCCACCGCTTCGGTAGTGGCATCGTGCAGCTCGAGTCGCGCCTTCTGCCCTGCCATGGCGTCAACCTCCTTTTTGGCGAGTTCAAGGCTTTCGCCGCAATCTTTCAAGTCCTTGTTGATGTCATCCTCACGCACGTACCAGTCGAGAGCCGTTTTTATGTTGTTTAGCTCCTTACGGTTCTGCGCGGCACGCTGCTCAAGTTCGGCAATGCGCGCGTTAAGCTCGGCCAACTGCTCATCGGTCAGGTCGTCTTGCTCATAGGCAGAGAGCTTCGCGCGTATCTCGTTGAGATTTTCTACGGCGGCGCGACGGTGCTCTGCTATCTTCTCCGATACACGCGTGTAGGTGCCGTCGTCTCCGATGAGCTTCTCCAGCAGTTCATAGCGTTCGTCCTCCTTGGCATTGAGGAAGTTGGCAAACGACCCTTGGGCAATGAGCACCGTCCGCAGGAACTGCTCATAATCAAGGCCTATGATGTCTGGCAGCGAGCTCCAGTCCACGGGTTCCTCCGTCTGCTTGCCGTCTTTCACGCCAATACGGTAAAGCGACGTTTGGGCGTTATCGTATTTCACGCGCAGGAAGCGGACATGCCATTCGGCGCGATACACCATGCCGTTATTGGCCAGGAAGGTGAGCTTGCTGTATCCCGACTTTCTGCCACGTGTCAGGATGTTGCGGCTGTCGGTCGGCGCGAGCCGGTTGTTCTCGCCCTCCTCCGGACTGCCGAATATCTCTATGTTCTGGTTGCGGTCGCCCTTCCTGCGCGGATAGCGCGGGGCACGGTTGTAGAGCGCAAGGCAGATGGCGTCGAGCAGGGTCGACTTGCCGCTGCCCGTAGGTCCCACGATGCTGAATATCGTGCTGTCGGCAAGTGCCCCGTGCTCAAAGTCGATTACCTCTCCTTCCTGACGGTCGAGCGAGGCGAGGTTTAGTATCTCAAGTTTAAGAAATCTCATGGTTCGATTGTGTGTGTCATCAGTTGTCGGCAGACAGCTCGTTCATTACCTCCTTTATCATCTCCTCTTGCTCTTCCGACATCTTCGAGCCGTGCCTTATGGCGAAAGCCTCGCGCAGGGTGTCCATGGGGTCGCGGTTCAAGATGTCGTCTATGCTGCCAATGCGCCGCGAGTCGGTGATGGTTGTGATGTCGAGCTTCGGAATCACCTTCTGCGTCTTGCACAGCACGGCGTCCTTGGTGGCCATCAGGCTCTCCAGCTCCCGGATGGCTTCTGGCGCCGGCTTGTCGAGCAAGACGCGCAGCTCCACATACTCGAACGCCTCGCTTGGCTTGTCGCCCTGGCGGTCTGCGAGCTGCTTGACGATGAGCTTTTGCAGTTTCTTGGGTGGCAGGGCCTCATCGCCCTCAGGCAACACGCGCAGAGGATGCTGCGGACGATATTCCACGAACTCCACCTCTGGTTGCCTGTCCTGGCCTATGGTCAGCAGGTCCACGCCGTGCCGATAGTCTTTCTCCGCAAACGACATTGGCAGTGCGCTGCCCGTATAGCGTGCCCAGTCGGTGCCCCAGACGCGTTGGCGCTTGTGTATGTGTCCGCAGGTCATGTAGTCGGGATGCCCTTCCCACTTGTCAATGTTCACCTCCTCCTGTCCGCCGATGATTATCTTCTCGCTCGCGTCGTTATCGGCAATGTCGGTGCCATGGGCGTAGAGGTGCGCCATCATTACCGTCGGCTTGTCGGGATAGAGCTGGCGGGCACGGTCGGTGAGCTGCCGCAGAAAGCGGTTCACGCCATGCGAGTAGCTCTCGTCGGCCACTACATCTGAGCGCAGATAGGGCACCGCAAGCACCACTATGCTGTCGCCGCCACGGCCTTGTATGGGTATGATGAGGTCATCGTAGTCGGTCTGCCAACTGCCCGACGCGCCTTCCTCGTCGGCCGACGGCACCCACGTGCGCCTCACGTTGCCGCGTATCTCTACATTATAGCGTTCGAGCAGCGGACGCGGGGCCTCAAGTCGGTTAGACGAATCATGGTTGCCGGCTGTTATCACGACGGTCATGTCCTGACACGCCCGTGTCGCTTCGGCAAGAAACTCATAATAGGCATGTTGTGCCGCGGCCGAGGGGTTGCCGTTGTCGAAGATGTCGCCAGCCACGAGAAGTGCGTCTGGTTGGCGCGTCGTGATCTGGTCCAACAGCCAGTTGAGGAAATGGCGGTGCTCGGGCAGACGGTCGTTGCCATGGAAGAGGTTGCCCAGGTGCCAGTCGCTTGTGGATATTATCTTCATCGGATATCTATATATATAAGGTGGTCTAAGACAGAAAACGTTTGCTTCACGCCACATTGATATAACGCAATGCAAAAATAGCAATTATTTTCTTAAAGATAGCAGTAATGCTGACCATGAAACAAAAAAAGTCCACCGTTAAAGGACGATGGACCAACCTAATGTTTTCACAACGGAATAATCCTTATTGTGATTTGCTCAAAAATATGGTGCAAATATATGCTTTTGTATCCATTCCACAAAATAATTTCATCAGAAATTTTGCCCAAACGCAAGATTAGTATAAATTTGTATCCGTTTCATGCTCGTTATTCATTAAAAAACGGTTTTATATGAAAAATATAGTAGGCTTAGACCTGGGAACTAACAGCATCGGTTGGGCTGTACTTCAAGAAAGCGCAATCAACGACTATGAACTGAAAAAGCAAATATCAGGTTCCGGCAGTAGGATTATTCCCATGGACGCTGCCCAACTTGGTGATTTCGCGAAGGGCAACACCGTGTCACAAACAAAGGAACGCACTGGATATCGTGGCGTCAGACGTTTGCGGGAGCGTTGCTTGCTCAGACGTGAACGCCTGTTGCGCACTCTTGACATAATGAATTTTCTTCCACCGCATTTCTCGGCGTCACTGACAAGATACGGCAAGTTCAAGAACGCTGACGATGAGCCTAAATTGGCATGGAGTAAGGACGACGACGGCAAGGCTGCGTTTCTTTTCACAAGTTCCTTCAATGAGATGCTTGAAGATTTCAAGGACACCCACCCGGAACTGCTTGCCGACGGACTGAAGGTGCCTTACGACTGGACTCTATATTACCTGAGGAAGAAAGCCCTGACAAAAGCCTTGACGCCATACGAGCTTGCGTGGATAATACTTAGCTTCAATCAGAAAAGGGGTTACTACCAGCTTCGTGGTGAGGAGACGCAAGCAGACAACAGCAAGAAGGAAGAATACCTTGCCCAAAAGGTTGTTGACATCATCGACACGGGAGAGAAGAAAGGAAAGAGCACATGGTTTGACGTGGTGCTCGAAAACGGCATGGTGTATCACCGACCTGCCGAGACCAAACCCGACTGGATTGGCAAAACAAAGGAATTTATCGTCACTACCCCACTCGACAAGGACGGCAATCCGAAGAAAGACAAGGAGGGGAACATAAGGCGATCGTTCAGAATGCCAAACGACGATGACTGGAACCTGCAGAAGATAAAGGCGGAGAAAGACATCGACGACTCTGGCATGACCGTAGGCGAATACATTTACAACGCTCTCCTGCATAACCCGAAACAGAAGATAAAAGGAAGGCTCGTGAGGGTCGTGGAGCGCAAATACTATAAGGACGAGCTGAGGAGAATACTCGAAACGCAAAAGAAATTCATACCACAGCTCACTGATTCTGGGTTATATACGAGATGTATAGCTGAACTGTACCAAAGCAATGAAGCATACCGTCAGTCTATAGCCACGCGAGACGATTTCACTTACCTGTTTGTCGACAACATCATATTCTATCAGCGACCGCTGAAAAGCAAGAAATCGCTGATAGACAACTGTCCTTACGAAAGCCACACTTATATAAAAGACGGAGAGGAGAAAACGGCTCCGGTGAAGTGCATAGCCAAGTCGCACCCTCTTTTCCAGGAGTTCCGCCTATGGCAATTCGTCGGCAACCTGCGCATTTACCAGCGACAGGCGCAAGTGGGCGACAAAGTGAAACTCGACGTTGACGTGACAGGGCAATACCTCCAGACGGAAGACGACAGGGCCGCCTTGTTCGACTATCTCAACGACAGGACGGAGATAAAGCAGGACACCCTGCTGAAAGACTTCTTCAACATGAAGAAACCTAAAGGCAAGGACAGCGTTTACCCGTGCAGGTGGAACTATGTGGAAGACAAGACTTACCCTTGCAACGAGACCAGGGGTAAAATCCTTGCCAGACTGAAGAAGGCAAACATACAAACCGATTTCCTCTCAGACAAGGCCACAGAAGAACACCTGTGGCACATACTCTATTCCGTGGAAGACAAGGATGAGCTACGCAAGGCACTGGAGAAGTTCGCGTCTGACAATAATCTTGAACATGGTTTCACCGATGCCTTGGCCGACATGGAGCCTTTCAAGAAAGAATACGGCGCGTATTCGGCAAAAGCCATAAAAAAGCTTCTGCCTCTCATGCGCATGGGCAAGCACTGGGACTACGACGCCATCGACGAGAACACAAGAACGAGGATAGAGCATATCATCAACGGTGAATGTGACGACACCATTCGCGACCGCGTGAGGGAAAAGGCTATAAACCTTGTCTCACCACGCCAATTCAGGGGCCTGCCGCTATGGCTCGCGTGCTATATCGTGTACGACAGGCATAGCGAATCCGCCAACAGTGGCCGATGGACTAAGCCTGACGACATAGACAGGTATCTCTGCCAGTTCAAGCAACACTCGTTGAGAAACCCTATAGTTGAGCAAGTGGTGACGGAAACGCTCCGCACCATGCGCGACATCTGGAAAAAGTTTGGCAAGCCCGACGAGATCCACGTTGAACTGGGACGCGACATGAAAAACCCCGCCAACAAGCGCGGCGAGATGAACCGTCGCATGCTTGAGAACGAGAATGCTAACCTGCGTGCCAAAGTATTGCTCACCGAGCTCATGAACCCGGAGTTTGGCGTAGAGAACGTGCGGCCATACTCTCCGAGCCAGCAGGAGCTGCTCAGGATATACGAAGACGGGGCTATGAGCAATGGCGAGAACGATATCGACGATGAGATATCGGCCATAATGGGCAAGCTCTCGCAAACCGACATCAAGAAGATGCCAACGCACAGCGAAGTGAGGCGGTACATGTTATGGCTCGAGCAAAACTATCGCTCGCCCTACACTGGCGAGATGATTCCTCTCGCAAAGCTCTTCACTTCTGCCTACGAGATTGAGCACGTGATTCCCCAGTCGCGCTATTTCGACGACTCCATGTCAAACAAGGTCATCTGTGAGGCTGAGGTAAACAAGCTAAAAGACCGCATGCTGGGTTATGAATTCATTAAGCGGCACAAGGGGGAAGTGGTGCAGCTCAGCATGGGACGCAAGGTCACGATACTCTCGCCCGAGGAATACACGAGGCACGTTGAATGTCAATACAAGAACAACAAGGCAAAGATGCGAAAGCTCTTGATGGACGACATTCCCGACGAGTTCATAAACCGGCAGCTCAACGACAGCAGATATATCAGCAAGCTCATCATTTCTTTGCTCTCAAACATCGTGCGCGAAGACGGTGAGGAGGAAGCCACGTCGAAGAACGTCATAGCCTGCAACGGAACCATCACCGACAGGCTGAAAAAAGACTGGGGCGTAAACGACGTATGGAACCATATCGTCTTGCCACGCTTCGAAAGGCTCAACGAGCTTACCGGTACCGATAAGTTCACGACCATGAGCAAGGAAGGGCATGAGATACCGGCCATGCCGCTCGAGCTGCAAAAGGGTTTCAGCAAAAAGCGCATCGACCACAGGCACCATGCCATGGATGCCATAGTCATTGCCTGCACCACGCGCGACCACGTCAACCTGCTCAACAACGAGGCGGCAATGGCAAAAAACAACAGCAACCGCATTGCCCTGTCAAGGAAACTCAGACGCTACGAGACGGTAAAGGTGGTAAAAGACGGCGTAAGCAAGGAAATGTCAGTGGCCAAGGAGTTCAAGAAGCCATGGAGCGGTTTCACCAAGGATGTGGAGCTGGCGCTGAGGGATATCGTTGTCAGTTTCAAGCAGAACCTGCGCGTTATAAACAAGACGACAAACTATTACCAGCACTTCAAGGACGGCAAGAAGGTAGCAGAGCCTCAGACAAAAGGTGAGGCGTGGGCCATAAGAAAGCCCATGCACAAGGAGACCGTGTTCGGAGAGGTGAACCTGAGGCGCGTGAAGGAGGTCTCGCTTAAAGAAGCACTCAAACGCCCAGACGACATCAAGGACAAGGAGCTGAAAGCCAAGATAAAAGACCTGCTCAACGCTAAGTGCAACGAAAAGCAGATAAAGAAATATTTCGAAGACAACAAGGACGTTTGGAGCGACGTAAACCTGAAGAAAATCAACATCTTCTTCTTCACCAAGGAGACGAAAGACCGCTTCTTCGCCACAAGGAAGCCTATCGACACTTCTTTCAACAAAGACAAGATCAAGAATCAGGTCACCGACACGGCCATTCAGAAAATCATGCTGCGCCACTTGAAGCTTAAAGGCGACAACGCTGAAGAGGCGTTCTCGCCCGACGGCATCGAGGAGATGAACAGGAACATCGCGGAGCTAAACGGTGGCAAGAAGCATCAGCCGATATTCAAGGTTCGCGTGTATGAAAAGGCTGACAAGTTCGCCGTGGGCCAAACAGGATGCAAGAGTAAGAAATTCGTGGAGGCGGCAAAAGGCACTAACCTCTTCTTTGCCATATACGAGGAAGAGCAGATCGACAAGAACACCGGTGAGCCGGTTTCCGTAAGGAGTTATGACACCATCCCGCTCAATGTCGTCATCGACAGGCAAAAGAGAGGGTTGCCGTCTGCCCCGGAAAACGAAAACGGAACAGCGCCAAAGTATGTGCTCTCGCCAAACGACTTGGTCTATGTGCCTACCGAAGAGGAAAGGAAAAGCGGAAGGATTAATGTGCCGCTGGATAAGGAGAGGATATACAAGATGGTATCAGCCAATAAAAGACAGGCATTTTTCATCCCATCAAAAGTAGCCGCTTGCATTGTGGACAAATATGAATTCTCACCACTAAACAAACAAGAGCGAGCAATTTCTAACGAGATGATAAAAGAAGTCTGCATCCCCATAACCGTGACCCGACTTGGTGAGATTACACTAAAGAAATGACACCCTGCATACACCGAATGGCAACCATACGGAGGCCATTCGGTGTTTTTTTATTAACACCTTAAATCAAGGCCTATGATCAAGAAAACCCTTTATTTCGGAAACCCCGCGTACCTGTCTTTACGCATGGGACAAATTGTTATCAAGCTTCCGGAAGTGGAACGCAACCCCGACTTGCCGGAAAGGATGAAACAAGAGACGGAAGTGACAAAGCCTATCGAAGACATAGGCATCGTGATTCTCGACAACAAGCGAATAACAATAACCCAAGGACTGCTTGAGGCTCTGCTCGAAAACAACTGTGCCGTTATAACCTGCGACAGCCACAGCATGCCCGTCGGCCTTATGCTGCCGCTATACGGCAACTCTACCCAGAACGAAAGGTTCCGTGAGCAGTTGGGGGCATCTCTTCCACTACGCAAACAACTTTGGCAACAAACCATAAAAGCGAAAATTGAAAACCAAGCCGCGGTGCTGGCTTCATATAGCAAAGCATCTACCAAGACTATGCAACGGTGGGCTAATGACGTTAGGAGTGGTGACCCGGAAAACATAGAGGGAAGGGCTGCCGCATATTATTGGAAAAACGTCTTCTCAGGATTTGAACAGCTCGCTGGTTTCACGAGAGACCGCAACGGCATGTCACCAAACAATCTTCTCAACTATGGCTACGCCATACTAAGGGCCATCGTGGCAAGGGGGCTGGTTTCAAGTGGGATGCTGCCCACTCTCGGCATACACCACCACAACAGATACAATGCCTATTGTCTTGCCGACGACATCATGGAGCCATACCGGCCATACGTAGACCAGCTTGTATTGTCCATTGTCAGCGAATGTGAGCCAGACGATATGGAGCTGACAAAAGAAGTCAAGTGCAAGCTCCTTGGCATACCAACCATAGAAGTGACTGTCAATGGCAAGAGAAGTCCGCTGATGGTTGCCGTCACTCAGACCACGGCTTCGCTCTACAAGTGCTTCTCCGGAGAACAGAGGAAAATAGCCTATCCGGAAATGGGCACAACATAATGGTTAACCAACCTGCAGAAACAACATGGACAGATTCAGCGAGTATAGGATTATGTGGATTCTTGTTTTTTTCGACCTGCCCACAGAGACGAAAAAGGACAAAAAGGAGTATGTCCTTTTTCGCAAGAGACTTTGTCGCGACGGCTTCACGATGTTTCAGTTTTCCATTTATGTTCGCCATTGCGCAAGCATGGAGAACGCAGATGTGCACATCAAGCGCGTAAAGTCTTTTCTCCCCGAATATGGAAAAGTTGGGATATTATGCATCACGGATAAGCAATTTGGCAATATTAACCTTTTTTACGGAAAGAAAACCATTCCGCAAAAATCTCCAGGAATACAACTTGAGCTTTTTTAATGCCAACAAACAATTGCCCTATCTATAAAACAGAAAAGAGGAATCCTGCATTAACCTCAGGATTCCTCTTTCAATTCAACAACTTTTTATTTTTCTAATTCTGAGCCTAACGCTCTATCGGACAGTTCATTACAAGAACTATGTTGTTGATGATACCGCAAAGGTACTAATTTTTGAGCAAATCACAACCTGGCCACGGAGCACCTGAAAGGTCAGAGAAGTTGTTGATGATACCGCAAAGGTACTAATTTTTGAGCAAATCACAACTAAGATAGTGCAAGACAAACACTTGCATAGGTTGTTGATGATACCGCAAAGGTACTAATTTTTGAGCAAATCACAACCAACGGGGAGCAAGTCAAGTTGCATAATAAGTTGTTGATGATACCGCAAAGGTACTAATTTTTGAGCAAATCACAACTAATTCTATGTTTAATTGTGCAGCACGTCAGTTGTTGATGATACCGCAAAGGTACTAATTTTTGAGCAAATCACAACTCTCGTCAAGATACTGTGATTTTTGAACCAGTTGTTGATGATACCGCAAAGGTACTAATTTTTGAGCAAATCACAACAAAGGTATTGGCACTGGCATTAAGTTGTGGTTGTTGATGATACCGCAAAGGTACTAATTTTTGAGCAAATCACAACTTATCATGACTAAAAAAGAAATTCTTTCGCGTTGTTGATGATACCGCAAAGGTACTAATTTTTGAGCAAATCACAACGCAGCGTTCGTGTCCATGATAACCCTCTCGTTGTTGATGATACCGCAAAGGTACTAATTTTTGAGCAAATCACAACGTACTTCATTGTCTTCAGTTTTACAACGGGTTGTTGATGATACCGCAAAGGTACTAATTTTTGAGCAAATCACAACCGATGCGTCAACCATTGAGATGTCATATGGAGTTGTTGATGATACCGCAAAGGTACTAATTTTTGAGCAAATCACAACAAATAAGGGAAAGTCTTATTACCATTAGAAGTTGTTGATGATACCGCAAAGGTACTAATTTTTGAGCAAATCACAACCTGATGTTGATTTGGCATTCTTCGATAAAGTTGTTGATGATACCGCAAAGGTACTAATTTTTGAGCAAATCACAACATCTTATTCCATCAGAAGAAAAGAATTGCAGTTGTTGATGATACCGCAAAGGTACTAATTTTTGAGCAAATCACAACACATTTTTATCTACTTATTTGCCTATATTTGTTGTTGATGATACCGCAAAGGTACTAATTTTTGAGCAAATCACAACAAGCGTAAAAATTACATAACACGTTAATTCGTTGTTGATGATACCGCAAAGGTACTAATTTTTGAGCAAATCACAACGGCCACGGCGGAGCTTGCAAACGCACTTGTGTTGTTGATGATACCGCAAAGGTACTAATTTTTGAGCAAATCACAACTCCCTTATTCTCCACCGATTTCAGCATGTAGTTGTTGATGATACCGCAAAGGTACTAATTTTTGAGCAAATCACAACAAGCGGTGGCACGTGAAAGCATCATATCTGGTTGTTGATGATACCGCAAAGGTACTAATTTTTGAGCAAATCACAACGACAAAATTCATTTCGTCAATTTCGTCCAGTTGTTGATGATACCGCAAAGGTACTAATTTTTGAGCAAATCACAACAGTTAAATCAAGATGGTCGTTATTGGTTCAGTTGTTGATGATACCGCAAAGGTACTAATTTTTGAGCAAATCACAACAGGTATAACTGTTATGGCTTCTTGTTCTGCGTTGTTGATGATACCGCAAAGGTACTAATTTTTGAGCAAATCACAACTCTCCTCGTCGTGTGTTCAACAAGTATATGTTGTTGATGATACCGCAAAGGTACTAATTTTTGAGCAAATCACAACGATTGTGGATGTCCATGTGCAGGCACGTCGTTGTTGATGATACCGCAAAGGTACTAATTTTTGAGCAAATCACAACAAGTTGTGGCGGACGGCCACAAGAGCCGTCCCAGCCAAGCATACGATGCATATCAAAATATTTTACAAATAGTCGTCTGAGAATCGATTTTTTTCAACCAAGCAGTCTCTTCGCTCAAAATGACGCGATTATGGGCCGCTTTGATAAATCGTTGACTATTAGAAACTTATGAATTTTACGGTTTCGGAGCGTTGCCAAAACGCTGATTTTGCGTCGCCGTTACGGTGCAATCGCGATGCCGTTACGGTGTAATCGCGTTGCCGTTACGGTGAAATGGCGACGCGATTACACTGTAACGGCAACGCCTTTTGGCCAAAAACCTACTGGAGACGCTGCCAAAGGGGCACCTCGAAGCCATTTTTCCGCTCTATTTGCCCCTGTTCCCAAGTGTTAAATTTCGGCAATAATATTTTACAATTCTACGCTAACGCATGGTGTTGTTTTTCCGAACACGGCCACTTTTTCATGACCTTTTCACGACTATTGGTTCGTTATTCATGGATTTTGGCTAAATTTGCAGCCAAAAGAACCTTATTCGCGAATATTAAACAACACCATGCTTGAATTCAAGAATGTTAGCGTCTCACTGCCCGACGGCAACCAGTCGGTTCCTTTCTCGCTGATAGCCGAGGAAGGCGAGCAGGTGTGCATACATGGCGGGAAGCACACGGGGAAGAGCGAGGTGCTCCTCTCCATTCTTGGGTTGTGCCCGCTGCAGTCGGGCTTCATAACCTTCGACGGGGAGCTCATCACCCACGAGGCGTCTCCCTATTTCAGGAAGATGATGGCCTACATTCCGCAATACATGCCGGAGGGGGACATAAAGATTGGAGAACTGTGCCGATACCTGCGCCTGGACATCCCCGCCGAACTGAAAGACATGAAAGACAAGCCCGTGTCGTCGTTCAGCCAGCAAGACCTACAGGCCACGCTACTGCGCTTGGCCCTGGAGATGAAGCGGGAAGTGGTGCTCGTGGACAACGCCTTCGCCACGCCCGAGACCCAGGGACTCTTGTGCAAGCTTGCCGAGAACGGGGCCGAGGTGATATTCACGCATGAGGACGACACTCTACCATGTGATAAACTCATAAACTTGGAACAATGAACATATCTTCGCTTGGCATATTTTTCGGGGTGCTGCTCGCTGCCCTCCCCGTCTTCATCATCATTCGCTTCCGCCTGAACCTGACGCGCCGTTTCCTGATGTCGCTCGTGCGCATGGTGGTGGCCACGGGCTTGCTTGCCGCGCTGATGACGCTCGCCACGTGGGCGCAGAGCATCACGCTCAGCATAGCCATATCCATAATCATCGGCCTCTTCACCGCCCTGACGACGACAGTGAAGGCACGGCTGAAACCAGGCCGCGACTACTTGCCGATAGCGGCAGGCTCGCTGGCGGGAGTCATCATCGTGGCCTTCTATTTCATCTTCCTCGTCCTCGGGACGCGCGACCCGTTCGCCATCAACGTCTTCCTGCCGGTGACGGGCCTGTTGGCAGGTAGCATCACGGGCGCCAACACCAAGGCAATGATTGCCTACAACGACAGCCTCGTGCATCATGGCCAGCTCTACAACTACCTGCTGGGCAACGGCTGCACCCAGCGCCAGGCCCTCGACTATTTTGTGCGCCGGAGCCTGCGCGCCGCCATCGTGGAGGTGAGCAAGCGCATGTCGCGCTTAGCCATCATCGAGGCTCCCGTGGCTTTCTTCGTGGCGCTGATGGGCAACATGAGCATCTTGACGGCCGCCGCGCTTCAGGCGCTGCTCCTCGTGGCAACGGCAAGCGCTTCCGTCGTCGCGGTCTTCATAACGTTGACCATCAAACGGAAGCGCTCAAAACAAACGGCCCTGACAAGCGAGGCTTAGCGGCAGCCGCGCTTTTTCCAGAACATGCTTATCTCCTCAAGGGTCTTGCCCTTGGTCTCGGGCACGAGACGCCACACGAACATTAGTCTACCGACATGGCAATGACAAAAACACGAACGCCTGAGCTTGAATCCTATCAAGCCCAGGCGTTCGCCTTTTATCTCTCCAATTTCTTACAGCGGCGTGGTGAAGATATACTCGCGAAACACATAGTAGCACAGTATGCCTGCTATATATCCCACGAAAGCTATCCACGACACGTGCTTCATATACCAGCCGAACGTTATCTTCTCAAGGCCCATGACCACCACGCCGGCGGCGGAGCCGATGATGAGCATTGAGCCGCCCACGCCAGCGCAATAGGCCAGCAACTGCCAGAACACGCCGTCGGTGGCGAAGTCGCCCACGGCCTGCACGGGGTACATGCCCATGCATCCTGCCACGAGGGGCACGTTGTCTACTATCGACGAGAGCACGCCAATGATGCCTGTCACCATGAAGTGGTTGCCGTCGAACGCCACGTTCAAGCCCTTGCCCAGCGACGTGAGGGCGCCAATCTCCTCAAGGCAGCTCACAGCCATGAGAATGCCGAGGAAGAAGAGTATGGTGCTCATGTCGATGTTGCGGATAAGGCTCACCACGCGCTTCTTCCTCGCGCCCTTGTCGCTCTTGAGATGAGCGTAGAACACCTCGATGACTATCCACAGCAAGCTGAGCACGAGCAAGATGCCCATGAACGGCGGCAGATGGGTCAAGCTCTTGAATATGGGCACGAACACCAAGCCGCCCACGCCGACCCAGAACACCACCTTGCGCTGGAAGTCGCTAAGCTCCTGCTCGGGCAAGGCCACGGCAGCGGCCTGTGTCGCGTCTTCGTCGAGGTTGCCTTTGAGCGCCATCTGGATGATGAGGGCTGGCACTACCATCGACACTAACGACGGAATCAATATCTCGCTTATCACTCCGGCGGCGGTGATGAGACCCTTGTTCCACAGCATTATCGTCGTGACGTCGCCTATTGGCGAGAACGCGCCACCACTGTTGGCGGATATTATGACCAAGGCGGCATACAAGACGCGATCCTTGTGCTGGGACACAAGCTTGCGCAGGATCATGATCATCACGATGCTGGTGGTCATGTTGTCGAGGATGGCGGAGAGGATGAACGTCATGAACGCTATACGCCACAACAGCACACGCTTGCTCTTGGTGTGCATCACGCGGCGCACCCAGTCGAAACCGCCGTTCTGGTCCACCACCTCTACGATGGTCATGGCTCCCATGAGGAAGAAAAGCGTGGTGCCCGTGTCGCCAAGATGGCCCTGGATGATGTCGGTCACGAAGACCATGACAGGGTTCACGGTACTGCCAAGCCCCGGATGCTGCAAGCTAAGGACATCCATGAACTGGGGATGTATCAGGGAGACAAAATAACCGGGGTTGATCATGTAGAGCGTCCACACGACCACGAACATGAGCAGTGCCACGGCAGCCTTGTTGACCTTTGTCACGCTCTCCAAGGCTATGAACAGATAGCCCACGACAAACACGATAATAATCGCGACAGATAGTGTTGACATTAGCGTAATGAAATATTTATTAGTTATATTCAATTAAATATCGCACAAAATTACAAATTATACTTTAAAGATAATGTTCGTTTCAAAATAAAATTCACCTTTTGTTTGAATCTTCAAGTCCTTTTCATTATCTTTGCATAAAGATAAGGCTATACCTTATACTCACAAGACACATAAACCATAAAGATGAACCCACAAGAAGCGAGCAACGTAAAGCTAAGCGAGAACGTCATCCTCGCCGACGCCGACTATATAGACTATGTGGCATTCCAACTCTCGGTGCAGTTTGAGCGCATGATAGGCCGGCGCATAGGCAAGGCCGACCTCAGCCAATGGGCCGTGGACATAGCCTTGGACGGCGGACTGAGAGCGGACGGCAAGCCACACGAGACGCAACTCGTGCTCGTGCATGAGAAGCACGCCGCACGGCTGGAGAATTTCAACCCCTCGACCTTTGAGACAGAACTCAACGGGCAGGCTTTCAACGACAAGAACCTCGGAGAGTTTCTTGTCAATTCATACGCGGCTAACGACACGTTCGGCAAGGACGACTACATGCTCGACACCATCAGCATGATTCTCGGGCACGACGAGGTGAAACGCCTGATGATAGTGCCCAACGGTGAGGAAGGTACTATCTATGAGGAGATAGCCAACGCCATGCGCAACGCCCCGGAAGACAAGCACATAACACTCTTCGCCATGCAGCCAATGCCGGGTGGCAACTTCAGGCAAGAGATATTGGGCTACTCGCTGATGAACGCCTTGGGCATCAGGGGTGACGAGATAAGACCAAGACAATAAAACCCAACCACAACACATACTTTGAACTGGAAACGGCAACTATAAACATAAAACAAAGCATAAGACATGAGCAATAGAGTTTTAATGATCGGAGCTGGAGGCGTAGCCACGGTATGCGCCTTCAAGATAGCACAAAACACCGACGTGTTTGGCGAACTGATGATAGCCTCGCATCACAAGGAGAAATGCGACCGCCTGGTCGACGCCATACACGCTAAGGGATACAAGATGAACATCAAGACCGCCGAGGTGGACGCCGACAGTGTTGAGCAACTCACGGAGCTGTTCAACAGCTACAAGCCCGACTTGGTAATCAACCTCGCCCTGCCCTATCAGGACCTGAGCATCATGGACGCTTGCCTGGCTTGCGGCTGCAACTATCTCGACACGGCCAACTATGAGCCAAAAGACGAGGCACATTTCGAATACTCTTGGCAGTGGGCCTACAAGGACCGCTTCGAGAAGGCAGGCCTCACGGCAATACTCGGCTGCGGCTTCGACCCGGGTGTGTCGCAGGTGTTCACGGCATACGCCGTGAAGCATCATTTCGACGAGATACAATATCTCGACATCGTGGACTGCAACGCCGGCAACCATCACAAGGCTTTCGCCACCAACTTCAATCCGGAAATCAACATCCGTGAGATAACGCAAAAGGGCCTCTACTATCAGGACGGCAAATGGATAGAGACGGCGCCTCTCGCCGTGCACCGCGACATCAACTATCCTAACATCGGCCCCCGCGACAGCTACCTGATGCACCACGAGGAGCTGGAGAGCCTCGTGAAGAACTATCCCACCATCAAGCGCGGACGCTTCTGGATGACTTTCGGACAGGAGTATCTCACCCACCTGCGCGTAATCGAGGACACTGGCATGGGCCGCATCGACCCCATCACCTACGAGGCGCCACTCGCCGACGACCCCACGAAGACCGTGAAGGTGAGCATCGTGCCGCTGCAATTCCTCAAGGCCGTGTTGCCTAACCCGCAAGACCTTGGCGAGAACTACGACGGTGAGACGAGCATCGGCTGCAGGATTCGCGGATTGAAAGACGGCAAGGAGCACACATATTATATATATAACAACTGCAAGCACCAGGATGCCTACAAGGAGACAGGCATGCAAGGCGTGAGCTACACCACTGGCGTGCCGGCCATGACAGGAGCCATGATGTTCCTGAAGAGCATTTGGAAAAAGGCAGGCGTGTTCAACGTGGAGGAGTTCGACCCAGACCCATTCCTTGAGGAGCTCGGCAAGCAAGGCTTGCCATGGCACGAGGAGTTTGACAAAGACATAGAACTATAGACTTTTGACTATTTATGGCAAAGACAGAAGAACAAGCTACCGCTGCCAACCAGACCGACAAGCAGGCAGAGCAGCTGAAAGCGGAGAAGCAGGCCAAGATGAAAGCCTTGCAGGCCGCAATGACAAAGATAGAGAAGGACTTCGGCAAGGGTTCCATCATGCGCATGGGCGACGAGAAGGTGGAGAACGTGGAAGTGATACCCACGGGGTCCATCGGCCTTGACCTCGCCTTGGGCGTGGGCGGCTACCCTCGCGGCAGGATTATAGAGATATACGGCCCGGAGTCATCAGGAAAGACGACCCTCGCCATCACCGCCATTGCAGAGGCGCAGAAGCGTGGGGGCATCGCCGCGTTCATCGACGCGGAGCACGCCTTCGACCGTTTCTATGCCGAGAAACTCGGCGTGGACGTTGACAACCTCTGGATCTCGCAACCCGACAACGGAGAACAGGCCTTGCAGATTGCCGACCAGCTCATCTCTTCATCCGCGGTAGACATTCTCGTGGTCGACTCCGTGGCGGCGCTCACGCCGAAAAAGGAGATTGAGGGCGACATGGGCGACTCTGCCGTGGGACTCCAGGCCCGCCTCATGAGCCAAGCCCTTCGCAAGCTCACCGGCACGATATCAAAGACCAACACGTGCTGCATCTTCATCAACCAGTTGCGCGAGAAGATTGGCGTAATGTTCGGCAACCCCGAGACCACGACTGGCGGCAACGCGCTGAAGTTCTACTCAAGCGTGCGCATAGACATCCGCCGCGTGACGAGCCTCAAGGATGGCGACAACGTGTATGGCAACCACGTCCGCGTGAAAGTGGTGAAAAACAAGGTCGCGCCTCCATTCCGCAAGGCAGAGTTTGACATCCTGTTCGGACAAGGCATCAACAAGGCGGGAGAGATTCTTGACCTCGGCGTGGAAAACGACATCGTGGGCAAGAGCGGCAGCTGGTTCTCATACAATGGCTCAAAGCTTGGCCAAGGTCGCGATGCGGCTGTCCAGCTCCTGAAAGACAACCCCGAACTGTGCGAGGAGATTGAGAAACAAATCGTCGAAAAGATAAAAGAAGTGGAATAACCGCTTAGGTATAAGATAAAGCTATAAAAAAGGCAACCCTATTGGCAAATCACCTTGCCAGCAGGGTTGTCTTTTTTTTTATTTTAGCACTTTTACCACATTTTTCACAAATTAGCCTCGTTTTGTTATCCTCTCTCAATTATAATACGTACCTTTGCATGACGATTCGTAACTTTCAAGCTTAAAATAGCATCGAACCAACACGAAAACAAGTAAAACGCAAACAAATAACAACAAACACATGATATCTTTTGTTCTCAGTCTGATAGCATTGATTGTGGGCTTTCTTGCCTACGGAAGATTTGTCGAACACGTTTTCGGCCCCGACGACCGGCCCACGCCAGCAGTGGCACATGGCGACGGCATCGACTACGTGGTATTGCCCAGCTGGAAAATCTTCATGATCCAGTTTCTCAACATCGCGGGCACGGGCCCTATCTTCGGAGCCATAATGGGAGCCTGGTACGGTCCCGTGGCTTACTTGTGGATAGTGTTTGGCTGCATCTTCGCCGGAGCCACCCACGACTATCTCAGCGGTATGCTCTCGCTTCGCAACAACGGCGCGAGCCTGCCCGAACTGGTTGGCAAATACTTAGGCAAGACCACGAAAAAAATAATGCTCTTGTTCACCGTACTGCTGCTCATGATGGTTGGCGTGGTGTTCGTCTACAGTCCCGCCATCATCCTTCATGGCATGTGCGGGTCGCAAATGCTGTGGATCGTGGTCATCTTCATCTATTATATCATCGCCACGATGTTGCCCATCGACAAGATCATTGGCAAGGTATATCCCCTCTTCGCCTTCTCGCTGTTGTTCATGGCCGTGGCGTTGATGATAGGCTTGTTCATCAAGATGCCTAACCTTCCCGAACTGTGGAGCGACCTTGGCGCGAGCAACCTCAACAGCAATCCCGCTTGGCTCGGCGCGGATAGCTACATGTCGAAGAACCCTCTCTTCCCCTGCCTTTTCCTCACCATTGCCTGTGGAGCCATAAGCGGCTTCCACGCCACCCAGAGCCCGCTCATGGCACGCTGCATGAAGAGTGAGCGCCATGGCCGCCCGATATTCTACGGGGCAATGATAACCGAGGGTGTGGTGGCGCTGATATGGGCCACGGTGTCAATGTATTTCTTCTATTATGGCGGTTGGCGCGAGGTTGTGCCTGCCGACGTGGTAAAGGAGTTCATGGCCCAAGCCGACGGAGGCAAGTCGCTTGTACAATTCTTCACGGCGCCCAAGGTCGTGCAGTTTGTTTGTTCCAATTGGCTTGGCGTGTTCGGTGGCGTACTGGCGTTGCTCGCGCCTGATAGTGGCCGAGACCATCGGTGTCGAGCAGCACTCCATACGTCGCCGCCTATACGTGTGCATACCAATGTTCATCGCCGCCATACTGTTGCTTTTATGGCAAATGGAGAATCCAGACGGCTTCAATATCATCTGGCAGTACTTCGGATGGGCCAACCAAACGCTCAGCGTGTTCACGCTATGGACCATAACCGTGTATCTGGTGAAGCGGAAAAAGTGTTATGCCATAACCCTCATACCGGCCCTGTTCATGACCACAGTTTGCTCAACATACATATTCGTCTCCAAACAGTTTCTCGGACTGCAAAACTGGGTTGGCTATGGCCTCGGCATAGCCGTCTTCGCCATAGCCTGCGTTTGGTTCGCATGGTGGAAAGTCAAGAAATCGTCTACTTGCTCTTGTTCCAAAAAGCCGGAGTGAGCACCACCAACACCGTGAAGATCTCCAAACGGCCGACAAGCATCATGAACGAGCAGAACCACTTGATGAAAGCCGGCAACTGCGACCACGACATCGTTGGGCCAATCTCCGTGCCCAACGTTGGTCCCACGTTGCTCAGGCAGCTCAAGCATATCGTTATGGCATTGGTGTTGTCCACGCCTGCCGCTATGATGACAAAGGCAAATATGAAGAACAGCATGAGATAAGCCGTGACAAAGGCCAGCAACGACACCCTTTGCCTGTTGGCCACATTGGTGTCGCCTATCTTCAATGGCAACACGGCGGAAGGATGTATGCGCTGTATCAGCTCGTTGCGGAGCACCTTGAATATCATCACGCAACGCACGCATTTCAGGCCACCAGTGGTGGAACCTGAGCAAGCCCCGAAAAACATGCAGACCGCCAACACGACCCAGGTGACATGAGGCCACGTCGCCGCGTCGTCGTTGAACAATCCCGTGGTCGTGATGAACGATACCACCTGGAATATTGCCG
>OIZS01000152.1_pt1 | contig 35991 bp, 41 predicted proteins | sample 1588641 | NCBI WGS metagenome assembly OIZS01 (sample SAMN03283240) | human gut metagenome | biome: human-associated habitat; material: feces | host: Homo sapiens | place: Peru | collected 2012
CGCGCTCCCGCTTTCGCAAAAGCAGGGGCGCATATTTTTTGAAAATTTCTCATTTCGATACCTGCGTTTTGACTTAAAAATGTCCGTTGTATTGTGAAAGGAGTGTTTCAATATGCCAGACCGCACGCGCCCCATCCGCAAGGAAATCTGCCTGAACGAGCAGGAAGTAAATCTCATCCAGCACAAAATGCGCCAGCTGGGGACGCACAACTTCGGGGCGTATGCCCGCAAAATGTTGATTGACGGCTACATCATCAAGGTCGATTACACCGAGCAGAAAAAGTTAGCTGCCGCTGTCAGCAAGATTGCCACAAACATCAACCAGATTTGCCGCCGCATCAACAGCACCGGGCGCTGCTATGAAGACGACGTTGCCGAGCTGAAAGCACGGCAAGCCGAGATCTGGGAGCTGCTGAAAATGCGGCAGAAAGATGAGCTTTGACCACAACGGGATTTTCCACGTGTGGGTTTTCCGTCACCGGTTTTCCGGACGGTGGACAAGCTGACGCTCCGGAGCGTTCCGCAACCGGATTTCAGGACGACGGTTTTCGTGCCCTCCATCGGGGCTGAAATTCATCCTCTAACTAATAAGAAATAAATCAAGATACAAGAGAATCAATCTATCAATCAATCAACGCGAAAATGGATGGATTGATGGATGGGACAGGAGGTCAGATGAAAACTTTTTGCAAGCTCACAGCGCAGAGCCCAGCGGCGTCCTATGTGCCGCTTCCAAGGTTCCTTCTCCAAGACGAAGCCCTGCGGGGCATCAGCAACGATGCAAAGGTGCTCTATGCGCTGCTGCTGGATAGAGCCAGCATCTCCCGGCAGAACGGCTACGTCGAGCCGGACGGCACGATTCGGCTGTACTTCACCTTGGAACAGGCGCAGACGAAGCTCCACCGCAGCCGCCAGAGCGCCACACGGATATTCCGAGAATTGGAGTACAGCGGCTTGATTGTTCGGCGCAAGCAGGGCTTGGGCAAACCCGCGCTCATTACGCTGAACTACCCAGCGGATGCAAAGCTGATTCAGCCAAAAGAGAATGGCGCAATATCGCACGAATAAAGGTCGAAAACAAGGTGTTTTCCGCCCCACAAGTGCTGAGAAAACACAGGGGAATATCTTTTCCCATAACACCTCAGAAAAGCGTGTCTATGCGCCTACAGAAGCGATAAAGGAGGAAACAAGTGAACGCAGAAAAAGCCAATATCCAGACTGGTGTTGATGCAGCCGAAATCCCGGAATACGTCTTCGAATCGCTGGCACGGAGTCTGCTTCCGGTAATTCAGAAGTACTACGAAAGCGAAGGTGGCAAAAAGGCATTTGCCGAATGGAAAGCAAAGAAGGAGATTTCAGACAGTGCATCTACATAAAGAAACCGGGAGGATTGCCCTGATCGGCAGTCCTCCCGGTTTCTTTATTACCAGTCTTCAACTTCTTCTATAAAAACAATAAATCCGAACCCATGACCAATCGGTACAAGGTTCGGATTATATTGTTTTGGTGGACCTGAAGGGATTCGAACCCTCGACCTCTCGGATGCGAACGAATTAAAAGCTCTGATTTGTATTGATTTTCAAACATTTCCAGCGCTTTCGGCTGGAATGTAAATGGTCTTGTGGCCTCTTTTTCCCGTTGTAACCATGTGTCCCGGAAGCGTATGTGGTACGTGTTGTGGTCACAGGAGATGTGCGTCGATATCATCTAAACGAGGTGGTAATCTACATACGCCTATGATAGACCAAGTGAGGAAAATCGTCAACCGCTTTCTTTGGCAGGGGCAGTGCAGGGAATGGGATGCAATAGACAAAGAGAAACGTCTGAAGACGACGAGTATGGTTAGCCGCCATCTTGTTTAAAACAATTAATCTAAAAGAGAAAGCTATAATTGGATAACTTCTTCCCTTTTAATACTGCAGATATTTGAACACGAGGTCGGTTCTTTCGAAGTATTTCATCAGAATCACAGCAAAGATAAGCACCACACACTCGGCAATGATGCAGGTGTACCAGTTGACGCTCTCGCCAGCCAAGATGGGCAGTCATCGGAGGGTGAGCGTATTAAAGGCCAACACACGGAAGATGCAAGTGTGCTGCCATTTATATTTATTATAAAAACATAAAACTCGGTCGCTGATTATACCGTGTGTATAGAGCTGTGTTTTTTAAAATTAAGACCGGGGCAACTACCTATGCTAACGAAAAGACTGCTGTAGAGCATCGAGAAATGTAACGACGAGTTACCTCGAACTCAAAAAAATCCAAGTGCCCAAAATCTCCATCAGCCAGCGTGGGAAAACACAACCACAGATGCCACACGGCACGGTAAAGCAAAAGAGAAAAAGAACAGAAAATGCCGGACCCTATCTCTTGTGAAAACGAAGTGAGATCTGTGGGCACTATTGGTGCGGAACAAACACAATAGCCTATCTATCATTTCGATGGCTTTCGGGAACTGCTGGAGGTGCCGTGCACTTGACTACACATGGTTTCTATGCTATGCTCATCGAGGCCAGCTTATGTGTACCGGTCTGCCGCCTGCGTCCGGCGGCTGAAACGCAGAAAGATAAGGAGAGTTTTCAACATGAGTAAATCCCAGCAGAATTATCTGGATCAGGTGGCCCAGCGGCTTCACCTGACAGCAGACGCGCAGAGCGGCATTCTCTTTGGGATGCAGGGCGGCCTGCATATGATGCTGATGCGCAGCACCAGCAACCAGAATTTTGTTTCTCTTGTTTTTTCCCTGACTCACAGCGGACAGGAGCCGGATGCGGCGGAAATCAAGGCTTTTGTCAAGAGCAACAAGCTGATTGTAAACTACTCCATTCGCCGCAGCCGGGTGGAATTTATCCTGAAGCCCCGATTCGGCAGCTTTAAGCAAATTGACCAGCTGGAGCAGGTCACGGGCGAGGTGGTATCCCTCCTGCGCACCGGCGGCTACCAGAGCTGCTGCCAAAATTGCGGGCAGACGGCGGACACGGATGCATGCATCATGGCAGGGGTTCCGTCCCTGCTGTGTGACAGCTGCTATCAGCAGCTGGGCCATAATCAGGAACAGATTCAGCAGGAATCTGCCGGCAAGCCGGAGAATGTGCTGGCCGGTGTGGTGGGCGCTCTACTGGGATGCCTGCTGGGCGTGGGCTGCATTGTGCTGCTGGGACAGCTGGGCTATGTAGCGGCTTTGTCTGGCATTGTGCTGGCTGTCTGCACGCTGAAGGGATATGAGCTTCTGGGCGGGCGTCTGTCCACCAAGGGAATTGTGATTGCCTGTGTGCTGATGCTGGCAATGACCTATGTGGGCTATCGGCTGGATTGGGCCATTACTGTTGCCAAGTATTTTGAGGCCAGTCTGACAGATTCCTATCGGGCTATCCCCTACCTCATTGACGAAGAAATTCTGGACGGCGGCGTTTATACCGGTGAGCTTATCAAGCTGTATGCCTTCACACTGATCGGCGCAATCCCCACCATCATCAGCTCCGTAAAGAACCGGAAGATGGCCAAGGTGACTTATCGCATGCAGAGCCAGAGAGCTGTGAACAGCACTCCGGAGTTCTGATTCTGGGCAGACAAGCGAAAGATTTTAAAAAGATCAGGTGCAGCTTCAAAAGAAGCTGCACCTATAAACTGAAAGTAGACACTCACAAAATACCGGGTTGTCGTAAAACAGTAAAATCAAAAAATGGTGAAAACCTTGTTTTTTCAAGGGACGGCGTGACGAAAGTCACGCCGTTTTCTTTTTCATCAGCTCATTCAGAGGAATGCAAAAGCCCCGCTTCAACTCGTTGTATCTGACATGACCGTTCTGAAAAGCATGGGAAAGCAATGGGAATGGACATTGCTGCCGGATACCTTCAATAACGAAATTATTGCGCACAGCGTTTCCCCGATTGCAGGGGATAACAAGCCCCATTATCAGAAAATGAAAGCCGATGCGGAAGCCGGAGATCCCGAAGCCATCCGGCGATATGAAGCCACCCTTGCCAAGCGCAGAGATGAGTACCACAAAAAGAAATCAAGACAGGAGGAAGTACCAGCATGAAGGAATTGAAGCCAAGAATCCACGAAAACGGCATCGACTACATTCTCGTAGGCGATTACTATGTGCCGGACTGGAAGCTGCCGGAGGAACACCGTCCCATTGGCAGGTGGGGCAATCTTCACAGGGCGTATTTGAGACAGTTTTGCCCTGCCCTCTATTCGACCCTTGTCCTCTCAGGTGAACTGCACACCTACCTTGCCGATCTGAACGAGCAGGCAACGGAAAGATGCAGTCTTATCATTGAGCAGATGGCAGAAGCCGAGGGCGTAGACGAAGCTATGAAAGCGGAAAATCAGATGTTATGGGTGCAGTCCATGAACTCCATCCGCAGCCGAGCAGAGGAAATCATCATGCATGAGCTGATTTATGATTGACGGTCAAGAGCCGGAAAAAACGCATATTTGACGCTGGGAACGCTTCGGACGAGGAATGTATCGCCGGAGCGTTTTCCATTGAAAAATCGCCGTTTTCCCCAAGTCAAGAGCCGGAGAAAACACCCGAAAAACACCCCTATAGGGCTTTTTAAGGCCCTAAATGCGTAGGTTGGTGCTTTGTTGCGATATGCTCCACGGTTACGGTGTATTGTTCATATTCTGTTTTCGGGAATCTTTATGAAATCTTCAAAATTGCCCGGTATGCTATCCGTAAAATCAAAGAAAGGACTTGATTATATGGATATGATTTTGAAAACGACTGACCTCTGCAAAAATTTCAAGGGGCAAATGGCGGTAAACAATGTGTCACTGAACATCCGGCGCAACTCGGTTTATGGTCTGCTGGGGCCGAATGGGGCTGGCAAATCCACGATCTTAAAAATGCTCACCGGCATTTTGCGCCCCACATCGGGAAGCATCGAGTTTGACGGCCACCCGTGGAAGCGGAATGATCTGGAGCATATCGGTGCTTTGATTGAGATGCCCCCGCTTTACGAAAATCTGACTGCATACGAAAATCTCAAAGTCAGAACTACATTGCTCGGCCTGGACGATGCACGAATTAACGAGGTATTGCAAATTGTCCAGCTCACGAATACCGGCAAGAAACGGGCCGGGCAGTTTTCTCTTGGTATGAAGCAGCGGCTTGGTATTGCTATTGCATTGCTGAACAGTCCCCAGCTTTTGATTCTGGATGAACCGACTAACGGCCTTGACCCTTTAGGGATTGAGGAACTTCGAGAGTTAATTCGCTCTTTTCCCTGCAAAGGGATTACAGTTATTTTGTCCAGCCATATTCTGTCAGAAGTCCAGCAGATTGCAGATCATGTGGGTATCATTGCTGGCGGCGTCCTTGGATATGAGGGAGAGCTTCGCGCCGGTGAAGATTTGGAACAACTCTTTATGGATGTTATTCGCAGAAATGGTAAGGAGGGATATTAAATGGAGATGGCATATATTCAGGCAGAGAACCTAAAGCATAAGAGAACTTTCACAAAAACGCTGATCGTTCTGGCCCCGTTTGTAACTGCGCTTATGAACTTTTTTGCCCCTCTTTGGTTCCAGCTCAATTCTTATAATTGGTGGTATATCCTGCTTTATCCTGGATTCCTTACGCTCACCTGTGCCTTGATTGAACAGCGGGATAATGGCAAACTAAAATATCGTGCCGTTGCTTCATTGCCTGTTTCGCAGAACAAAGTCTGGAAAGCAAAAATTGGAGTGGCCGGTATTTACTCCTGTGTGGGGAATTTCATTTTCCTGGCGCTAAATCTGTTGGGCGGTTTTGCAATATTAGTTATCAACGAAATTCCCCTGACAATCGGAATTTGGCAGGCTGCGGCCGGAACAGCTTGTATTGTCATTGCAAGCCTATGGGAAGTTCCGCTGTGCTTATGGTTATCAAAAAAAGTTGGTATCTTTGTCACGGTTATTCTTAATGCCGGACTTGGAAGCGTTTTAGGGATTTTCACGGCTACAACCTCTTTGTGGATGATCTGCCCGTATAGCTGGGTGCCGCATCTTATGATTTCCGTGTTAGGTATTTTGCCTAATGGTGAGCCGGTTGCAGATCAGAGTACGGCAATGGCATTTTGGATGATTATACTTGTATTGGTCATTTCGCTGGCCTGGTTTGCGGCGCTGTCATTTTTAACTGCAAGATGGTTTGAGAAAAAGGAGGTGGGGTAACTATGGTATCTGTGGTTCGCTGCTGGAAAGCAGAATATCAGAAGTGTAAACATAGCATTTTGCTCTATATGCACAGCATGATTCCGATTATATGTGCGGCGATTTTTGCGGGTTACTATCATATATCCAGATGGGAACTGGCAACCAAAATCAGTGCCTATCTGGAAGTGCTGGCCGTTGCGTTCCCGTTTCTGATCGGCATTATTGTGGGCCTGGTTGTTCAGATCGAAAATCAGGCCGGGCATTATCAGCTTTTGTTGGGAACAATCCCATCTCGCATGGCAACGTATATTGGTAAACTTGGTTTTCTGATGATCTGTGCTTTTGGCGCAACATTTTTAGCGTTAGGAACATTCGCTGCACTATATAGGGATGCTCCGGCAAGCCTTTACCTGAAAGCAGGGATTCTATTGTTGATTACCATGCTTCCCATTTACCTGATTCATTTGTTTGTGGGAATGAGCTTCGGAAAAGGTGCATCTATGGGATTGGGAATTGCAGGGAGTTTAATAGCTGCCCTTATGATAACAGGGCTTGGTGACGCTACATGGAAATATATTCCCTGGGCCTGGGGCGTTCGTGCTATGGATTACACTGTGCTTGCATGGGATAGCCCCCAACTGTATGCACAGGTAAAAACCGATTTTTTCAGCGGTATGATTATTTCTGTATGCTGCACTGTTTGTCTGCTGATTGCCAGTTTGGTTTGGTTTCATGGTTGGGAGGGAGGTAAAAACAGTGAATAAAAAGTGCCTGTTTGCCGTGGTAATTGTGCTTGTAAGTCTTATATGCTTATCGGCCTGCGGTGCGCTCCGCGATACCGCCGATAAAAATAAGGCGTTAAATGAATCTCTGCCGTATTATGAGCTGAACGCCGCAAACTATGATGAAATTTCATATAACGGCCTGACATATACCATAACGGATGAATGTCTTGAAATGTCAGAACTGCAAGAAGAAATCGGGCAGGTATCGAAACGCTTCAAAAATGTGGCGGGGGAAGATTTCAGTTTCGGCTACGTTTACAGTATTGTGGATGTGGATATAAGCAATGCCGTAGCTGTAAATATCAACAATGAATATCGGAAAGCTGACATTAAAAATAATGATGAGTAACCTCGACAATGTGGTATAATGGGGCGGGAGGTGATTTTTTGACCCACTTACTTGTAGTTGACGATGAAGTTTCTATCTTGGAATTGATTAAGAACAGTTTGGGGAAAGATGGATATTTGATAACAGTCTGTCAAAATGCGGATGATGTAGACATCAAAAAGCTGCATTTCTATGACCTCATTCTTTTGGATGTGATGATGCCTGGCACAGACGGGTTTGAGTTTTGCAAACAGATCAGGAATATGGTAGACTGCCCGATTCTCTTTCTGACCGCAAAGACATTAGAGGAAGATATATTGTTTGGATTGGGCATCGGTGCGGATGATTATATTACGAAACCTTTTCGTATTCAGGAGCTTCGCGCCCGTGTCGCGGCACATTTACGCAGAGAAAAAAGGGAGCATCACAGCACACTTTCATTTGAGCCTGATATAAGATTTGACCTTTCCGCAAAGGTACTGTATGTTTCAGAACAGCCGGTTCCCCTTACCAAAAGCGAGTATTCAATCTGTGAATACCTTGCGAAAAACCGGGGACAGGTTTTTACAAAAGAACAAATCTATGAAGCCGTTTTCGGGTTTGATGGAATAGGCGATAACTCTACGATCTCAACGCATATAAAAAATATTCGTGCGAAATTGGAGCATTTCAAAATAAGTCCGATCAGCACCGTATGGGGGATAGGATATAAATGGGAGTGAAAAAGAAACCTACATTGAAAATATTGTTTCGCCAGTTTGCTATCTCCCTCATTGTCATGCTGGTAGCGGCAATTATTGTCCCTTCTGGTTTGGAGGGACTTGCTGTAAATGCTGGATTAGCTACAAGAGCAAATCTAAGTGAATTGCAGGTAAAAGAGATCATTCCAACGCTGACGATTGCCCCGGATATTACAAAGGTTGTGATTCCACAGGGATGCGGCTACTTAATTCTGGACAAGAACTTTAATGAGCTTTACAGCAATATGGACGATGATGAAAAAGAAATTGCCCTGCTGTACGCAAAGGGAGAATATATTGAATATGCTACGGGGAGGCAGTTTGCACTTGTTGTCCGGGAAAACGAATTTTGCGTTTTAAGGTATTATATTGGTTCTCAATTTACAGTGTCATGGCTACCGGAATATTTTCCATCTCCTGACACGCTTGCGTTTATCCTGATGGCTGTAAATTCGCTGCTGGTCATTATCATACTGACCGCCAGATTTGCTAAGAACCTGCGTACACAACTGACCCCGCTTTTTGAAGCAACTGCGGAGGTTTCAAAGCAAAACCTTGATTTTGAAGTAGGACACGCCAAAATCAAAGAGTTTGAAGATGTCCTTGCATCTTTTTCAGATATGAAAGATAATCTGAAAATTTCGTTAGAACGGCAATGGAAAACCGAACAGACACAGAAAGAGCAAATCGCCGCGCTTGCCCATGATTTGAAAACGCCTCTGACGGTTATTCAAGGAAATGCTGATTTACTCACAGAAACAAATCTTGATGATGAGCAACGATTATACGCTGGTTACGTCGTGGAAAGCTCCGGCCAGATGCAGTCATATATTCAAACCCTGATTGATATATCACGGGCGGCGGTTGGTTATCAGCTCCATATTGAAAGTATAGACTTGCCAGCGTTCATGCAGCACTTGTTCGGTTATATGGAATCACTATGCCGGACAAAAGAAATCCGGCTGCAAATGAATACTGTTTCACTCCCTCAAATGCTGAAATTTGATAGGGTGCTGATAGAACGTGCTATTATGAATGTTATCAGTAATGGGCTGGACTACTCCCCGCAAGGCGGAACGCTTTATGTGGATGTTCAGAGTAACAACGGTTTCGTGGAAATTTCAGTCACAGACGAGGGAACGGGGTTTTCTAAAGAGGCATTATGCCACGCACAGGAACGGTTCTATATGGGCGATCAAAGCCGCAATTCAAAGTTACACTTTGGTATGGGTCTATATATTACAAATTCGATTATGGAACAACATAATGGTCAGCTTATTTTAGAAAATTCAAAAGAAACCGGCGGCGCAAAGGTTACTATGAAACTTCCTTGCTGATTTTCCGATAGTGTAATGGACGTCTTTTATGTCCGTCCATTTTTCAAATCTTTATGGAATCTTCAAAAATTCCTCTTATCATGTATCTAAAGAAAAAACATCTGCCCAGCGGCAGAAAAGAAAAAAACCGCTGCTGGGCAGACCCATTTTCACGCTTAATTTATATTCACTGGTGGCGGTTTTGAGAAATCAAGGCCGCTGCTTTCTTTCTGTCATTCCCAGCAGTTAAAGGCATGGCGGCCCACGGGAGGACGCCGCCATGCTGTTTTAATGCTATTTGGCGAATATCCGCAAAAATCCGTTGTTGATGCTGCCGTAAAGTTCTCCCCACAGGCAATCGAGGTAGGACACATTTTTAGAATTGGTGCAGATCATCAGTGTCCCCTTCCATATGGAAGGGGCACCCCACGGCGTGGGATGCCATAATCAAAGATTACCGACAGCCGCAGGCTATCGCACCGGATGGCCTGCGGCTGCTCCCGCGCTGACAAAGAAATCTCGTAAATTCTCGAAACCAGGAGGTTTTACGAAAAGGATCCTCCTCTTTCCGCTTTGCACATTCGCCGCCATTAGGACATTGTTTTAGCGGCATCTCTTTCTCACGACTCCTTCAGCCAGCGGGAGAAATCCTCCGGTGTGATCGTGCCGTTGTCGCAATCCTCTTTTTTCTTTCTGGCTTCCTCACTCCAGGCGTAAAATACGCTCTTGGTCAGCTTGCCGGCGTTGATGCGGGCGAAACGCTTTTTGTACTCTCTGCGATATTCCTTGAACACCTCGTCGCCCTGCTTGCGCTGCGTCCATGTGTTGATGGCCCCGATCTCCCGGCAGGTGCGGCCCTTGCTGTCACAGATCCGGTCGCAGTACTCCGTGCTGGCCTTGCCCGTCACAGCGAAGTAGCGCAGGCAGTTCTTGCATACCCGCATCCTCACCTCACGCTTCACGCACTCCCGTATATGGTGGTCGATGAGGTCATAGATGTCCTTGGGATATAGCACCTCGGCAAAGATCCGTCTGTCGATGACCTCGAAGTTGACAGGCTGTGGCTGGAACTGGAAAGTGTACAACGTGTCATTGCCCTCGGCGTTGTAGTAGGCTACCATCTTTTCAGATACGGATTTCTTCTCGCCGTCCATGTCCAGCGCATGTGCGATTAAACTGATGATCTGCCGCTGCATGGTATCGATGTTGCTGTAAATGTGGCTGATTTTTTTATGCGGCAGCAGCCGAAGGTACTCCTTGGGCGTGACGCGCTCCGCCGCTTTCAACCGCTCTGTCCAGTCCAGCCGCAGCAGCTCAAAATAGACGTGTCGGGATGCAAGCTCGTTCAGTCCTGCTGCTACGACCTGCAGGTCATCCTTGGCGCCGGACTGGTAAAAAGCCAGCAAGGCTTTGTCCATTTTCTTGGTGATGGCTTCCAGCTCCTGCGTATCCATATACAGCAGCTCCATCAGACTTTCCGGGAACGGAAAGTCTTTTTTTATGGTCTGCTCTCTATCCGCCGCATCGGTGTACTCGTAGTACTCCCTGCCGCCGTCAATGTAGGTTTTAAAAATATAGTCTGGCATAATGTGTACTCCTTAAATTAGACTAATGAAATATACTGCTTTCGCTAAGACTTGACAATAGGGTGTTGACATGGTATAGTATGCTCAGAAGTAGACATAGAAAACATCTTTTATAAAATAAGTCTAATCCATTAAGGCGGATATGTCAACCGTTATTTTCGGAACCTTGAAAAGTGAATACCTGCCGCCGCAGCCCGGGCGCTCCGGGCGAAGTGACGCCACGAGCCCGCAAAGGGAGAGCGCACCAACGGAGCAAGAGCGCGGCGTACAGCAGAGAAAAATCATGGGAGGTGAGATCAGACCTACACCATCACTAAAAAATGAATACGCTCTACCAACAAAGCTACAAGGAGGACACGATTTGAAGAAAAGCATTTATACCAGCTATGACGAACTGCCCCTGCTGCTGAATGTGAAGCAGCTGGTGGATCTCATGGGAGTCTCGGACTCCAGCATTTACGAACTCATTCAGGAGGATGATTTTCCCTCTCTGCGGATCGGCAAGCGCATCGTCGTTCCGAAGGAGGAACTGCGGAAATGGATTGCCGCACACACGAAAGGGGCGTCGGGATGCTGAACACGCCCTATGTGAAGAAGGACACCATCAAAAACTTTTTCCCCGTTCCCAACGCAGTCTTTGATCTGGGACTGCACCACATGGAGATCAACATCTACGCCTATCTGCTCCGCATTGAGGATCGACGAACCTACCAGTGCCTTGTCAGCTATCCCACCATCGCAAGGAAGCTGGGTATCTCGGTCAACACCGTGGCAAAGTATGTTGCCGCGCTGGAGGAGCATGGGCTCATCCGAACAGAGCGCACGGAGATCATCACCAGGGACGGTCTCAAGCGCAACGGCTGTCTCAGGTACACCATCCTGCCGATTAAGAATGCCCTCGCCCTCTGTTACGAGCGCCAGATGGAGAAGGCGGGGCAAGCCATGGAACGGCAGCGGGCACAGGCAAGAGCCGAAAAGCTGGGCGCTACGTTCACTCCGGCAGCAGGGGAGCGGAGCGCGTAAAGTACCGCCATGTACACCGCTGTAAGCCGCCGTGTGAGATTTTACGGTCGAAGGCAGCAACAACAGCGAGGGCAGTTATGTGGGGGTGTTCAGGGCAGAAATGCCCCGTAGGGGCAAAGTTCCCACCCTTCGGTGGGGCAAGCATAGCGTCCGGCTATACGCCGGACGCACTCGCCGGGGCAAGGCCCCGGCACCCCCGGCCCCAAGGGGGAGAAAGGAGTTCAATGCAGAGAAAGAAAACAGCGATCATCACCGCAAGAATGACACCGGGCATCAAAGACCTGATCCAGCATCAGGCCAAGCAAGCCGGAATGACTGTCACCGATTACATCATCACCTGCGCGCTGGGCAAGGAGATCGTCCGGGTGGACGGACTGGATGAGATCCTCGCCGAAGTGAAAGCCCAAGGCAGGAACCTCAACCAGCTCACGACACTGGCAAACATGGGACGCATCCAGATCCTCAGAAGCGACGAGCTCATAGACGGTTATGCAGATCTCTGCCAAAAGCTGCTGCGCATCAGCCGGGAGGTGCAGTAATGGCCATCTTCACCGCAGTACGCAACAAGAAACAGACGGCTGGTACGATGATGGGCGTGCTGAAATATGTGACGCAGGCCTGCAAAACCATGCTGGACGACCAATGGATGGTGACGGGACACAACTGCGTGGCAAGGGCATCGTACCTGGAAATGATGACAACCAAACAGCAATTCCGAAAAACGGATGGCAGACAATTCTATCACTTCGTCCAATCCTTCCCGGCGGAGGACGGGCTGACGCCACAGCAGGTCAACGCCATCGGCGTGGAGTTCGCGCAGAAGCAGTTCCCAGATTTTGAGGTAGTCGTGGCAACACACTTGGACACAAACCATCTTCATAACCATCTGGTGGTCAACAGCGTGAGCTGCAAGGACGGCAAAAAGCTGCACCAGAACGCTGCGGATCTCCAGCGACACCGGCAGGTCAATGATGAGATCTGCATGGCGCACGGGCTGCAGGTGCTGGAGCCGCCCAAAAAGCACACTCGGAAAAAGCAGATGCGCCCCGGCGAGTACCAGGCGGGACTGCGGGGCGATAGCTGGAAGCTGGATCTCATCCAAGACATCAACGACGCACTGGAATATGCCGATGACCGGGAGAGCTTCGTCGAAAACATGGAGTACGAGGGCTATGAAGTTATCTGGACGGACACACGGAAACATATCACCTTTGTCTGTCCTGACGGTCGGCGGTGCCGGGACAGCAGCCTCCGCGATGAAACATTTCTGAAGGAGAATTTGGAAACGCTGTTTGCCTACCGACAGGCGGTGGGTTTCCGGCCCAACACGCCGGAGCCGGAGGAGGGCTGGATGGGAGAACTGGCAAGCGAGCTGGTTCGGCTGGGTCGGTCCATAGAGGAGGCAGACGATTTGCCGCCGCTGCCTGCGCCGCCGGCATGGACGGAGAGCAAGCAGTGGCATCGAGAGGCGCTGAAGAAACTGGCCTTGGGACAAAAGCTGAGCCGGGGGCAGAGCTGGCAGCAGACCATGTGGTGAAAGCTATGGGCGCGACTGTTGTTGCTTTCGTAGAAAGTGCGTCGACATCGATAATTCTTCTCGCTTTCGCAAAGGGTTATCGGTATGGTGTGTTTGTAAAACAGGCTGCAGGCAGCGCAGGGAATGCAATGCCTATACAAAGAAAAACGGACGGGAGGGATAACTGTAAATGGCGAAACGAAGGCCATCCGGTGACGGCATGGTACGCAAGCGTGACGATGGTCGCTGGGAAGGGCGTATTGTGGTCGGACACAAGGAAAACGGCGACTCGATCTTCCACTATGTATCCGCGAAGACGCAAAAGGCTCTGATGGAAAAGATGCATCGGTGCATTGTCGAGTATGACGGTGCCGAACTTACGGAGGACAGCCGCATGACACTGGGGGAGTGGCTGGACATCTGGTTGAAGGAGTGTGCCGAACCGTCGGTCCGGCCATCCACATACAAGGGCTACCGTGGGTATGCAGAGCGAAATATCAAACCCTCCCTTGGCAGCAAACAAATCAGCAAGGTGACTGCTGCCGATGTTCAGACCTTGTATCGAAAGCTGCAGCGGGAGGGCGGCGTGGACGGCGGGGCGCTGTCTCCCACCACGGTCCGCAGGATACACGGCGTCCTGCATCAGGCGCTGAATGCGGCTGTTGACCGCCACCTGATCGTAAAGAACCCCACCGACGATGTGACACTGCCGAAGAAAGTGACTGCCGCAAAAACTATCCTCAATGACAAACAGCTGGAACGATTCATGGAAGCTATTAAGGCAGATGAGCACTGGCACGACTTCTTCTATCTGGAGATCACCACCGGCCTGCGGCGGGGTGAGCTGTGCGGCCTTATGTGGACAGACTTTGATGCGGAAAAAGGAACGCTGACCGTCCGCAGAACACTCCACAACAAGGAGGGCGGCGGTTACTATGTGGGCGAAACGAAAACCGGTGCGGGACGCAGGATCATCAAGCTGCCGCCCAGCACGGTGCAGCTGCTGTCCGAGCGAAAAAGGACATCCATCTCCCAGTGGATATTCCCGAACCCGATCCACCCGGAAGACCCCATCATGCCGAACAGCGGTTACACCCGCATGAAAAAGCTGCTGGCGGAAGCAGGGCTGCCCGATATGCGCTTTCACGATCTCCGGCACACCTTCGCCACTCACGCGCTGACCAGCGGCGTGGATGCCAAAACGCTCTCCGGCATTCTGGGCCACACGAAAACCTCGTTCACGCTGGACACCTACACCCATGTCACAGGGGATATGCACCGCAAAGCGTCGGGAATTGTGGGCGAGTTCATGAGTGACTTTGTAGTGAAGGGGTGATCACATGGCAAGGAAACGCAAAAACGGGCAAGGTACTGTCCGCTTGAGAAGCGACGGACGGTGGGAAGGCCGTCACATCGTGGGCTACGATGAAAACGGAAAGGCAAAGCAAAAAAGCGTCCTGGCAAAAACAAAGGCGGAATGCGTGGAAAAGCTGAAAAGGCTTCGGGAGGAGTACACCGAGGTCGCCCCCTTCAAGGTAAAACCGGATATGCGGTTTGGGGATTGGATGAATTACTGGTATGAAAATCACTGCAAGCCATCCATCCGCCCCACTACGCAGAAGGGCTATGAGGAGTGGATCTATGTCCACGCTATTCCCGGTCTCGGGCATATCCCGCTGAATAAGCTGACGCAGGCGGACTGCCAGAAGTTTCTGAACGAGATGAAGGCCAACGGCAGGAAGGCATATCGGGACACCAAGGGGCCGGAGATGGCGGAGCGGTCGGTGCGAAGCTGCTATCATGTAATACGGATGGCGCTGGACAGGGCGGTCAAGGATGGCTTGATCAAGAAAAATCCCATCCTCGGCGTCAAGCTCCCGCCGCCGGAGCCGAAAGAAATGAAGGTGCTGTCCAAAGAAGAAATTCAGCGATTTCTGATACAGGCCAAAGCGGAGGGGATGTACGAACTCTTCCTGCTGGAGCTGACCACAGGACTTCGCCGGGGTGAGATACTGGCACTCACATGGGATGACCTGAACTTTGAGACAGGGGAACTCCATATCAGCAAGCAGGTCACACCGGTTGGCGGTAAGAATATCATCAGCGAGCCGAAAACAAAAGCAGCGTTCCGCACGATCATCCTGCCGCCAGTCATGGTAGGACTTCTGCGGGAATATCGGAAAAAAGTATTCTCCCCGCTGATGTTCCCGTCCCGCATCAAGCCGAACCAGCCCATCGACCCCAGCTATGTCCGCAAGCGGCTCCAGCAGATATTGGAACGGGCAGACTGCAAAAAGGTGCGCTTTCACGATCTGCGCCATACCTTCGCCACCATGTCGCTGGAACACGGCATGGATGTGAAGACACTGTCCGCCATCATTGGCCATGTCTCCGCCAAGACCACGCTGAATATCTACACCCACATTACCAACGAAATGCAGGAAAATGCCGCAGCCAGCATCGACCGCGGCATCGCAAAGGCAGAAATATCCCGACAGAAAGCAGAAGCTGCATCAGAGGCGCAGAGGTTTGAACCGTACACACCGCCGCGCCGCAGACCCGGCACGGGCTACATCAAGCAGCTCAAGGAGGATCTGTGGGAGGGACGGTACTCGCCCGTCTGGCCAGACGGCAAGAAGCACTCCCGCAATGTATATGGCCGCACGCGGGAGGAATGTGAGGAAAAGCTGGCGAAGCTGATCCTGCAAATGAAAGCGGAGATCGCTGTCCTGCGGAATGGGACGGCTGCGGAGTATCCAGACGGCGTCAGCCCCAAGAAAAAGCAGCTGGCGGAGTACCTGCGCCAGCACCCCGGCGTGAGCAATAAAAGCTATATCGCACGGGAAACAGGCATGGACCGCACCACGGTACAGAAATACTACGATGAGGTCAGAGCAGAACTTGCCGCACCGGCAAACACATAAAACGAAAATCCGCAGGTGGTGAGGGGCTGCTACTCACCGCCTGCGGATTTCAAAAGCGGTCAGGATTTTCTGCCGTCTGTGGTATTATTGTGGTCAAACGAAAAATCACCGCCAAAATGGCGGTGATTTTTCTCGAAATGGTGGACCTAATCGGGATCGAACCGACGACCTTACGGATGCGAACCGTACGCTCTCCCAGCTGAGCTATAGGCCCATATTGCCGCTTTTTGCAGGTTTTTTGCAACAAAAAGCTGATTTTCAAGTTTTCCGATTTTAGAAGAATTCAGAGAAAAACCTCTCCGAAATCATGGACTGAAACTCGCAGGTCGATGTGCGACCATAGGGATGCGAACCGAACGCTCTGCCGCATGGCGCACTTTTAGCCGCCGAAATTATAGCAGAACAAAATCGAAAAAAGCATATAAAAATATGACCACCGCGAAAAATGGTGTGTATTCTTGGGCTGAGGAAGCACTTCCCGCCTGCAAGCGCAGGCCGGAAGTGCTTTCTTCATGCAACGATACAAAAATCCTGTGGCGTAGCACGGGCGCATACCGCGTGAGATACGCACCATAAGCCTTACCTATTTAACAACTCAAACAAAGTTATGGCTCCTTACTTTTTCGGTGCTGGCTGCACACTGTTCCCCTTATTTGGAGGGGTTGAAGTAATTGCCGTTGTCGGTTGATAGTCCTCTTTAATACTTTTTATCGGCGCACTGGGTCGTTGTGGCTGATAGCCATTATTGCGGATATTCTTGTTGTCCATGGTTAACCTCCTGTGAAAACCTAAAAAAGTCAATACACTTAATGGATTCTCCCAAAATGAGAGTCCCACCATTATCCTCAATGCGATTCCATATCTTGTTTTTATCTATGGTATATACATCTTCAAGATAAATATCGCGTTTGTCCATGTCCGATGAGACAAACGATTTTTCTGCACATTTCCCGCAAATTACCTCTCCATTTATTAAAGTTACTATTACCCAGTTGGGGTTTAGACTTGAGAAGCAATAATCCCACGCGGTCGGGCACGGATGAATTGGTTTCAATTTCAATTTTAATAACAAATCCCTAATCCAGCCCTTTTGTTTAATGAAACCGATTATTATACCGAAGATAGAAGGCCCTATGAGCGTTATTAAAAGGAGAAGAACCCAGTGCCACATAGATTCGGGAGATATGTTTGCCAAAACAAGAACGTATGCCCAGCTCCAGATTGCGCAATTCAAAGTGCTAAAAAAGAAACAAAACAAATAAAAAGTCGCATCACTGTGGCGCTTTGGTGGTATTAAATAGTCCAGTATACTTTTAACAACATACCCGGGCAGCAAGAATATCCCTGTATAGAAAACAACATTAAAGTTTTCGAGAACCATTTGCATCACCCTTTCAGCTTATAAATTAGGGATACCCTTTGACTAAAAGTATACGCGACTTTGTATTTATTCGCAACAATTTTTTGCTCACTTTACTAAAAAGCGAGAAGGAGGTGCTTTTGTGTCCGGTGTGTTTGATTACTACTACGGCGAGGAGAGCGAAAGCTGTTCCTTTTACCGCATCCCGCGGCTGCTCATCGTGGGAGAACGGTTCTCCGGTCTGTCCATAGACGCCAAGCTGCTGTACGGCCTGATGCTGGACAGGATGAACCTGTCGGCGCGGAACGGCTGGTATGACGATGCGGGGCGCGTCTACATCTACTACACGCTGGAGGAAATACAGGAGAGCATGAGCTGCGGCCATGGTAAGGCTGTGCGGCTGCTGGCGGAACTGGATACCGGCAAAGGCATCGGTCTTATCGAGCGAACCAAGCAGGGGCAGGGTAAGCCGACGCGCATCTACGTCAAGCGCTATACCACGCGGGAGATACCCGCGCCGCCCGCTGTACCGCTTGACTTCCCAAATACGGAAGTCCAGACTTCCGAAAATGGGAAGTCAAGAGTTCCCAAGAACGGAAGTGCAGACTTCCCAAAAGAGGACGGGAATTATAAAGATATAAACCAAACGGATATGAACCAGCTTTATCCATCTCCGCCTTCACTCACTGGAAGTTGGTGGGAAAGGAAGAAGGCGGCGGAAGAAGTACGCTCCCGCATCGAGTATGACCGGCTGTGCCGCCGCTATGACCGCGAGAGCGTGGATGAACTGATCGCCGCCATCACCGATGTGCTGTGCAGCACCCGCCCCACGCTCCGCATCGGCGGTGAGCTGCTGCCCGCCCAGCAGGTGCAGGAGCGTTTCCGACAGCTGGAGTACGACCATCTGGAATATGTCATTGAAAGCCTGCGACGTTCTACGGCGCAGGTTTTCAATGTTCGGGCGTATCTGCTGACCATCCTGTATAACGCACCCGTCACCATCAACCACTTCTATCAAGCCGAAGTCCAGCACGATATGGACACCTGATAGTACCCGCTTCCCGTGGAGGCGGGCTTTATCATATCACCGCCAAAAGGAGGAGCATCCCATGCACACCGAGTATTTCCTGCTGACTGCGGACGTGACCGTGCAGGTGCCGGTCACGCTCATCGTTCCCACACAGACCTGCGGCAAGAGCCGCCCCGCCCCTGTGCGAAACCCGTCTCAAGTTGAGACGGGTTTTGACATATTACGACGAATTGGAGGTAAACGGATATGGCAGAAGAAAAGAAAAATCCGCTGATCGGCGCGTTCCGCAGCCCGCCCCCGAAAGAGGCTCCGAAAGCACCGCCCGATGCAAAGGTAGCAGAATCAGTGAAACCATCCACTGCTGACAAACCCATCCTTGCGGCACAGAAGCCTGCCGAGCCGGTCAAACCGGTGATCCCGCCTAAAGCAGAGGAAACCAAAGCTGCACCGAAGCCGAACGGCACGGCGACGCCGGTAAAGCCCACAGAGGAAAAGCCTGCGGCGAAGCCGTCCGTACCAGCCAAGGCCGAGGATACCAAGGCTGCGGCAAAGCCGCCTGCACCGGCTAAGCCGGAAGAAGCAAAACCCGCCGCCAAACCGGAGGAGAAAAAGGCAGTGAAGCCTGCCCCTGCCGCGGTGACTGACACAAAACCGACCAAGGCAGAGGAAAAGAAACCGGTGGCCGCACCTGCCGAAAAGAAGTCTGAGGACAAGAAGCCAGAAGAAACGCCGCCTGCAAAGCAGGAAGAAAAGAAAGCGGATGTACCGGCAGAGTCGGAGGATAAGAAGCCTACCGAGGACAAATCTGCGTCCAAGGCGGAGGTGGCGGAGAAAAAAGAGCAGCCGCCCGAAAAGGAGCAGGAGACGGACGCGGAGGGCATTCCCAAGGACTTCAAGCTGAACATCGTGGGCGAGGGTGCGCTGGGTTCCGTGGTCATGCTGCCGGTGGACAAGATCGACGACTTTGAGGGGCATCCCGTCCCCGTGCAGGATGACAAGGATATGCTGGACTTGGTGGAGAGCGTCAGGAAGTTCGGCGTGCTGGAGCCTGTCACGGTCATTCGCAGCAGCAAAGACCCCAGCCGTTACGAAATGGTGGCAGGCCACCGCCGTAAGCACAGCTGTGTGCTGGCTGGTGTGGCACAGATCCCTGCCATCGTCCGTGACATGGATCGGGACAGCGCCATCATCTACATGGTGGACTCCAACCTCAAGCGCGAGAATATTTCGCCCATGGTCAAGGCGCGTGCCTACTCTATGAAGCTGGAGGCTATGAAGCGCAAGGCGGGGCGGCCTACCAAAGCGCAGCTGGAGGCAGGGTACAAGCCTATGCGTGCCGATGAGCAGCTGGCGCAGCAGACCGGCGAGAGCCGCGCCACCATCCAGCGGTTGACACGCCTGACCAAGCTGGAGCCGGAATTGCAGGACATGGTGGAGGGAAAGAAGCTGCCGGTGAACACCGCCGCGGATATTTCCTATCTGAAGCCGCAGGAGCAGAAAACGCTGGCGGACGCCATCAAGCGGGAGGATAAAGTCCCCTCCGGTACGCAGGCCGCCGAGCTGAAAAAGGACAGTCAGGCGGGTAAGCTGACCACGGAGAAGATCGAGCAGACCGTGGCACCCACCAAGCGTGAGATGTCGCCGCCGCTGAAGGTCACGTTCAGCGAGGATGAGCTGCGCGCCTACTTCCCCAAGAAGGATACCACGGTAGGCGATGTGAAGCGTGTGGTGTTCGAGGCGCTGGATCTGCGGCAGAAGGCATTGGACAGGCAAAAGGCCAGAGCCGAGCAGGAAAAAGCGGCAAAAAAAGTGGCGCAGGGTAAAGCGAGGTGATGGATATGGAACGGCGGGAGGATTCGTTCTACACCGCCTATTCCTACGGCGACAAGCTGGAGGAGGGTCACAAGCTGACGCTGGAGCATCATATTTCTTTTGATCAACGCCATGCCGACCTGTCCGCGCTGACGTGGATGCCCCTTGACCGGCTGCAAGCCCTGCGGAGCAAGAGCGTGGAGGCGGAAAAGACCGTGTTCTGCGACTTGCAGGAGGCCGCCAAACACTGGGAGGAGCAGGCGGCGCAGACCATGATACTGGACAAGGCCATTGAGTATGTGAAAACGCCGGAGGTGCAGCATAGCGGCAACCGGTGGGAGGATACCGATTATGGCTGGCGTAAGATCAGCAATATGGTCTATCAGATGTCCTACCGCATCCGCGAGGATACTGCCTACGATCATAAGCAGAAAAAGCAGATGCCGGTGGCGTGGTATGTGTCATGGAGCGTGAGCTACAATGTCCCGCGCAGGAAAGACCCATACAGCAGTACGCCGTCTCCGCTGGCCAGTCAGGACAACAAGCGGTATGCGGATAAAGCAGCTGCCGAACGGTATGTGCAGGGGCGCATCGCCGCCTATGCCCATCTGTTCCAAGAGCTGTCACCACCTCTGCCGGAAAACCATGCCCACCTGTTTTCCGTGAATGGGCAGCTGCTGCCGGGGTACACCGTCCAGCCGCACCAGCCGTCACCGCAGGAGCTGCTGGATTTTTTGGAGGACGGCGACGCGCCGCCGAAAAAAGAGCCTAAGCCGAAAAAGCGAAACCATGATATGACACGATAGGAGGGAGTGCATGAAAGTCCTGATGGTAGAGCCGGGGGCGGCACCCTATGAAAAGGAACTCAACGGCCTTCACGAAATGCAGGCGGCGGTGGGCGGTCTGATACAGGCCATCTATCCCTTTGAGGACAAAGTGGCCGTTGTCTGTGACGATGAAGGGATGCTGAAGCCCAACGAGTTCAACCGCAGTATGCCGGGCGGCTACGGCGGTGTGTTCGGCCCGTTCTTTGTCTGCGGTTTAGGTGAGGATGACTTTACCTCCCTGACCCCGCAGCAGATGGAGGTCTATAAAAAGCAGTTCCACCACGCAGAGATACTGCCGGGAATCAAGGACAACACGCCAGTGACCATACGGGTAGAACCGTTCAAAAAGCGTGATGCACCCAAGAGAGAACGTCCCGACACGCCGGAGCATTGAGGTGAACCGACATGATGGCCATGGATATTCACAAGACACGCTTTGAAGCGGTGGAGATATGCGGTGTGCCTGCCCTTTTTACCGTGGAGCGTGTCCGCCGTTCCGAACTGCCCAACGGTATTTATGCCTATGATATGCAGACCTCCGAGGAGGACTGGTCACAGCCGTGCCTGCTGGCTTGCCATATCACTGTGGAACATTACGGTACAGTGCTTACCGGCCAGCGTATTGGCCTGCCGGAAAGTGGATACCGCGACCTGGCCGCAGACGATTTCAGCTGGCCAAGTTCCACAGACAGGCCGACCATCGCGGAGTTTGCCCAGCGGCACGGCCTGCATATCAAGACCCGCTGTCACGCAAAGACTGCCCCGACCCGATAGAGGGGACAGCACCGTTTCGGTGCTGTCCACGCAAGCATGGCATTTGGTAGCACAAATGCCGCTTGTTAGGGGCACAGCCCCTAAGACCCCGCATTTACGCTTCGCGTCTCAATTTGAGACGCATTTTTTATGGGAGGTGACAGCGACGAGAACGCGAAACCGGCACGTCAGCGTGTGGCTGACGGATGCCGAGCTTGCCCACCTGCGGAAACAGGCCACTGCCGCAGGACTGGGCATCGACCCATTTCTCCGAAGTCTGATACTGGGTGTGCAGCTGCGGCCACGGCCACCCGATACCTATGCCGCGCTGCTGCGGGAGTTGTCCGCCATCGGCAACAACATCAATCAGATCGCCCACACCGTCAATGGGCAGAAATACGCGGCGGACAGTCAGATCGACCACGCCGTGGCACTTGTCCGCAGGGCGTGGCGGCTGGTAAAGGGCAGCTTTTAATGGCCTATACGAAGATCATCGTCATACGGGGCAGGCTGGATAAGTGTCTCAGCTATGCTGCCAACGAGGAAAAGACCTATCTGAAAACGGTGGTAGACTACGCGCTGGATTGTGGCAAGACGGAGCGTGTATGCTTTGAGACAGCTATCAACTGTGGCAGGGACACCGCCTATCAGGACATGATGCAGACGGTGCGGCGCTGGGGCAAGCAGAACCGTGTCCGCAAAGGCTACCATGTGATCCAGTCCTTCCGTCCCGGCGAGGTGACGCCGGAGCAGGCTCACGCCATCGGTGTGGAACTGGCGCAGCGTCTTTTGGGTGGACGGTATGAGGTGGTGGTTGCCACCCATCTGGACAGGGCGCACCTGCATAATCATGTGGTGTTCAACGCTGTGTCCTTTGTGGACGGGAAGATGTACCGTGATACCTTCCGCGACTACTACGAGGGCATCCGCGGTGTGTCGGACGCCCTGTGCTGTGAGCATGGGTTGTCCATCATCGAGCCATCCGAGGATGCCGTACCGCAGGGTCAGTATCAGGCGCAGCGCCACGGCAGGACTACCCTGCGGGATGTGGTACGCCGCGATGTGGACGAGGCTATCCGCAGGTCGTACAGCTATGCTGACTTCTTTCGGGAGATGCGGCGCATGGGGTATCAGGTGAAAAGCGGCGCCAATGTGAAGCACACCGCCGTGCGTCCGCCTGACGGTCAGAGGTTTATCCGGTTGGATAGTCTGGGCGAGGGGTACGACGAGGCCGCCATACGCGGTAGGATAAAGGCGGCACCGCAGCCGGTACAGCTGCCCCGCAAGATCTATCGTATACGGCAGAGGCCAATGCAGAAAAAGCCGCTGTCTTATTTTCAACGGCTGTATCTGTACTACCTGTACCTGCTGGGTTCACCGCGGCGGAAAGTATATCGTACCTCGCCTACCCTGCGGCGGGAGGTGCTGAAGCTGGACAGGTATCAGGCGCAGTTCCGCTATCTGCGGACAAACCGCATCGAGACGCGGCAGCAGCTCACCATGCAGCGGGACGCGCTGCAAGCGGAGATGGACGCGCTCACCAAGCAGCGGCGGCAGCTGTATCTGGCGCGGCGCAGAGGTGTGACGGGACTGGATGCGGACATCGCGGCGTATACGGACAGGCTGCGGATATTGCGGAGGGAGTGGAGACAGTGCTGCTGCATCGAGACGGACGCACAGCGCATCGAGCAGCAGCTGACCGCACAGCGGGAACAGGAAATTTCGGAAAAAGGAGGTCGGGAACATGGATGCAGGCAGCGAAGCCGCTGACCTGATGGTACGGGAAGGCTTACAGATCACGGAAGCGACCATTAAGCTGCTGGCCGCCGGCAGCAAAAATCTGGCGGCATTTCTCTACGCACTGGCAAAGGACAACAAGCGCGTATCCGGCAAGACCAATATGGGGCGTCTGCTGCGGGAGGGTAAGGAACTGCGGGTGTTCCAGCTGCGGGAGAGCGATATGGCCGCGTTCAACGCCTATGCCAAGAAAAGTATCCTCTACGCGGTGGTCAAGGACAAAAACGCCGGTGATGGGTTGGTAGACCTCATCACCAACGTGGACTTTGCATCGCAGGTCAATTTGTTTCTGGAACGCCACGGCTATGCCGCGCCGAAGCGGGAGGATGATGCGGAAAAAAAGCAGATGCCCGCGCTCCACAAGGGAACTTCTCACCACAGCGCGGGAATGGCTTGCCGCAAGAGAGGACGACTACTGAGGGCAAGCCCTCAGTGAAGGGGCGGTTGACAGCGCTGAAGCGTGCCGCACAGGACGTAGAGCCGCAGCTGCCCAACGGACGGACACCGCCCAAAATGCGAGAATAGGAGGTTATTCAGTATGGCAAATCTGGAAGCCATCGTATCGAGAAAAACAGAAAATGATACCCAGTGGAAAGCGCGTCAGCAGGCGGACAGGGAGAACCTGATGGCCTTGCAGGACGCGGGGGTGCTGGAGATCACCAGCAGCGCCGAGGCGTACACCCGCTATCTGGAGCTGCAAGGTGACAATCCGGCATACAGTGCAGGCAATATTGCGCTGGCGATGGTGCAGGATGCAAACGTGACCGTGTTCGGCACAAAGGAGAAATGGAAAATGCTGGGACGCTCCGTGCCGGCCAGCGAGAACGGCAACGGCATCCACATTTTCGCCCGTTCCACCTTTGGCAAGGGCTATACGCTGGCAGACGCCTACGATGTACGGCAGACGCAGGGGCGACCTTTGAAGGAGGTACATCTGCAAAACGACACGCGGGAGATGGAATCGGCCATGACCACGCTGCTGAACTACGCCGTATGTCAGGTGGTCATCGACAAGGATCTGGACACCCCTGCTGTCTACGACCCGCAGAGGATGGAGCTGGCCATTAACCCTGACTATCCCGATCACGAGATGTTCGCCGCCATCGCCACGGCGGTGGCACACTCGCGGCTGCACGGGAAAGGCTACAACGCACAGTACGACTATGCCGAGTCCGATCTGGATGCACAGAGCGTATCGTATCTGCTGTGCCGCCGTTTCGGTGTGGAGCGTGACCTGCCGGATACCGCAGAGCTGCCCGCACTGTACGACGGCTGGGACGCGCAGGAACGGCGGCAGGCGCTTGACCAGATACAGAAGATGAGCAAGCAGATCGGCGCATCGATGGAGAAAAGCATCACGCCTCAGAGAAGCCGTGTCCCGATGCAGCACAACGGACGTTAGGGTTTCCCCCTGCTGGGGGAGTGTAAGCCGCCGCACAACACCCGTCAAGGCTGGGCGGCTGCCTTGCGGCAGCCACCCACGAGCCGCCCAACGTGCGCGCTGGGCGGGCCTTGACCGGAGCCGCGCAGCGGCTTATAAGGCATACAAGGGGGAAACCCTTACTATCCGCGCAGAGCGCGGATAGCCGCATCATGGTCAGCGGCGCACCTGCGGCAGATGGTACGTTTGCGACGGGAATTGCGTCTCAACTTGAGACGCAATTTTCGGCAAAAGCTGACACTGCCGATTTTTTGACGGCATACAAATGGTGCGATAAAATAATAGTAACCTAATATTTAAGGAGGGAATTACATGAGAAAAGTACCCGTATTCCTGTTGACAATCAGCCTTGCCGCGCTGCTTGCGGGCTGTGCCGGACAAGCGGTGCCGCTGGGTGGCGCACAAATCGGTGCCCTGTCAGCCACTGCCGCGACCACTGCAACGGTGACTGATGAAAAGCGAGATGTCCCTGTATCGGCAGATACCTCCGATGTGGAGAACCCTGCTGGCCCCGCGGAGAATGTCAAGCCGCAGGAGAACGCCCAGCAGCCCGAAAGCAAGGCGGATGCTTCCGAAAGCCCCGTGCCTGCTGGCGAGGAACAGCCCGACGCGCCGGAGCAGCCGACTACGCCCGAACAGCCGGTGATGCCTGTACCTGCACCGACACCGGCAGAGGAACTGGAACAGACAGTGCCGGGGGTTGTGCCCGAACCTGCCCCTACGCCGAAGCCTGCCGCCAGCGGGAACATCTACTCCATTGCGGAGGCCATTCAAGCGGGCAACGAGTACGCAAGAGCGCAGTACGGCGTGACCATCGACACCGGTATGACCGCCGCCGACTCCAGCTACTTCCCCGGCACGGCGGACAGCGTGGCATGGCTGGCGGAGAACGGTGGACAGGCGGCACTGACCGCCGCCGTAAAGGGCAACGTGGACGCCACCTTCGCCTGCCTCGCCGCCATGGACGGCGCGGAAACGGTCAGCGTGTATGCGCGGTTCAACTGCACCGTCCGCTACGATGCGGCATCGGACGAGTATATCGTAGTGGTGCTGTACGGATAAACCAACTGAATACCCGACCGAAAGACCGACAGCGTATGCTGCCGGCCTTTTGCGTTGGGGGGAAGGAACGCTATGAAGAAAACAATTCCCAAGCTGCTGACGCTGGTGTGCCTACTGGTGGCTGTCATAGGGCTGTCCATCGTGACCGCTCACGCCGCTACGGTCACGGGCGTCGTCAGTAGCGGCAACGAATACCGCTATCACGAGGACAAGACGCCTGTGTCCCAGTGGGGGCCGTACACCAGCAACAAGCTCAAGTATTTCACCCGGAACGACACCGGGGAGACTGTCCCGGCCTACTGCATGGAGCCGGAGGTGCGTTCGGCCAGCGGTGATTTGCAGTATTCCTCCACATCGTGGAGCGATTTGACGTGGAATCAGCGGTATGCCGTGACGCTGGCCATGGCCTATGGCTACGGCGGCAATTACGGCTTCAATATGCACCCGGACTGCGCGCAGTTGGCGACGCAGGCGGTGGTGTGGGAGTTCGTGTGCGGCTACCGCAGCCCGGTGTACCCTTACACGCTGTATGACACCACCTGCGCCAACCTGTTCCATTATGCGGGCGACGACGTGGCGGTGGCGTACAACATCATCATTGATCGCATTATGAGCCACGGCAAGATCCCCAGCTTCGCGGTGAAGTACCGTAACCAGCTTTCGGACGCCAACGCCATTACGCTGACGCGGGACGGCAGTCAGTACACCGGGACGGCCACCGATACCAACGGTGTGCTGTCGCAGTATTACTTCAGCACCAATATCAGCGGTGTGACGGTCAATCAGAGTTGGAACACGCTGACTGTCACCGCCACAAAGCACACCGCAGCGAAGCTGAACGGTTATATCAGCAGCGACTACGGCTACTCGCTGGATGTGGAGGGCACGGAGTCCGTGCTGCTGGAGCCCAGCAACGGCAGCGGCTACCAGGCGTGTGCGGCGCTGACCTCGCTGCCCGATCCCGTGTGGGCGTATATTCACTTTAAGGTCAAAATTGTGGAGGAAAAGGGCAGCATTACCGTCCGCAAGGTGGATGTGACGGGCAGTCCGCTTGCCGGTGCGGAGCTGATGCTGGAGACTTCCGCAGATGGCAAGACTTGGTCGGAGGTGGGCAGAGTGACCACTGACAAAACCGGCATTGCCAAGTGGAGCGACCTCAAAACCGGTGCACAGTACCGTGTGACGGAGAACAACGCCCCAGCAGGCTACACGCTGCTGACCGAGCCGTTGTTCACAGGAACGTTGGACAGCAATAACCGAGACATTACCATCACTGCCTGCAACAATGCGGGATTCGTCCTGCCCTTCACGGGCGGCACGGGATTTACAGCCTATTTTCTGTTTGCAGCACTCATGCTTTGCATGGGTGTTTATTTTTGCAAAAAATCAGATTTTACGAAGGAGAAAACCAAATGAAAAAGATCCATCGCGTATGGGCCATGCTCATGGCCGCTATCATGGCTCTGAGCCTCATCACCACAGCGTTCGCAGAACCTACCATCGACCCCGCAAAGAACGCCTCCCTTTCCATCTACAAGTACGACATCACCACGGCCAACAGCGACGGCGCGTGGGATGCTGAGTCCTACGTTTCTACCGGCCTACATGATGACGCCGTTGTGGACAAGCTGGCAAAGTACGCCATCCAAGGCGTGGAGTTCACCTACCTCCGTGTTGCCGACATCGCCATGAACAATGAACTGCTGGATGGTCAGCGTCAGGTGGGTGTGCTGTATGGCTTCGACAGCTCTGAACGTTCCAATGCCGTACTGTCTGCTATCGGCCTGACCGGCGCAGACACTCACAAGACTGAGGGCGGTATCAACTACTTCACCAGCGATATGCTGAACAGCAAGCTGGCCGCAGCACTTGCAGCCAATGCTACCACGGTCAAAAATGCTCTGGAGGCCGCTGTCAAGAACGGCGGCGTGGCCATGACCGAAACGGATGCCACCGGCCACACCTCTGCATCCGACATGGAGCAGGGGCTGTATCTCATCGTGGAGACTCGCGTTCCTGAAAACGTGACTTCCACCTGCAACCCTTTCTTCGTGTCCTTGCCCATGACCACCATTGACGGTGCAGCATGGAACTATGACGTTACTGTTTACCCCAAGAACCAAACTGGCAATCCCACTCTCGACAAGACCGTGCGTGAAGGAAAGAACTCCACCGGCAAGAATACCGGCAGCCTGACCGACATCCAAAAACCAAGCTGTGATCCACCTAAGACCAGTAACCACCAAGGGAGGGACTTCCGTCCCTCCCTTGGTGGTTGTCTAGCAGTTTGCCGCAATCGGGGCGGGCTTATGCCGGCAGGTTGATATGACCGATTTTATCCAGCGCAGAGAGATCAACGCTTTCCACATATGCTTTGATCTCGTCATCGCCGAGAGAGTCACCCGGCTGAGAAACCAGGCTGATAAATGCGTTCTCGCCGTTGTAAAGGACAATGAACTGATGGTTGCCGGAGTAAACAGACACTGTCTCGCCACGCGCGGTGGTATACGACCATTCATGGTATTCATGGGCATCATCCAGAGAAAGGCAGTCGATGCTCATGCTTCCCTTTACCCGACGGTTTATGGCGATGGTGCAGAAGCTTTCCTCCTCGCCGCCCGTACGCCAATCATCCCCGAAGGAGAAGGAACCGTCGTTCCATACCCGATATTCAGGGATACTCTGCCGTGACGGGTTTTCCATTGTCAAAAAGCCATCGCTGCCGATGATCTCGCAAAGGCTCGCATATCCAGAGCCTTCGTATAGCTCGTCCCACGGGGTAAGCTCATATTTTCCACTGATCTCAAGGAACTTGTTGACCAGCGTTTCCGTGTAAAGGCCGTTGTAGACCCTTCGATGGGCTTCGCCCCAGTCGCCCAGAGGCTGGTGCAGCGCATCTCCGTTATAGCCGTTTGCTTCGTAGGCGCTGAGGAAGGCGTTGAACTCGCGGGAGGCCTCGTATTCGGGGGAGCCGATGCAGCCCTGCATACTGATGGTCATTCCGTCATCCAGCTTTTTGCCTGCGTACTCGCCGTCCACATAGTGGTCGGAAACGATCTGGCTGCCCATCACAGCGTCTCTGATACCAAACAGATTCACCGCGTAGGCCCCCACGCACATGGCGCACAAAAGCGCTATGACAGCCGCCGCCACCAGTACCGATCTTCTGACAGGTCTCTTTTTGTGAATCGTATAGTTTTCCATGTTCATAATCTCCTTTTCGGCATCAGATGCCTCAACCGTCTGCATCAGGTCGATGGCATCCAGTATAAACTTCGGATCAATATTGTTGAACCCGGACAGAAAGTCAAACGATGTCATAGCAATCCCTCCTTAGATAAATATAGCCGTAATTTCTGTCTGGTTCGGAAAAGTGAGGTTTTTACTTTGCTTTGTGAACACTTGAACCTCAAGGCAATGTCCGCTATGGAAGCAAAGAACCAGTAGCGGCACACAAAGATATTTCGGTCATCTGCTGAGAGTGTGCAAAGAAATTGATTGACCGCCGCGGCAAACTCCTTCCTCTCGCATTCCGCTTCCACGGAATCACCGGAAGCGATGGTGTCCTTCAGCTCGTCCAATACAAGATCAAACTCACCGCCGCCGCGTTTCCGGGCGTACTGCTCCCGCAACTTCATCAGGCTGAGATTTCTGACAATGGCTGCCGCAAAAGCCTGAAAACACGTTGGCCGCTGTGGGGGAATGCTGTTCCATAGGGCCATGTATGTATCAGACACGCATTCTTCCGCGTCCTGCGCGTTGGATAGGATATTGAGAGAAATTTTCGTGCAAAGCCTGCCGTACTTTTCATCGGTACGGAAGATGGCCTCCTGACTTCGCTGCCAGTATAGATCAATGATTCTTTCGTCTTCCATGACGACCTCCTTTAAGAGCTCTCACCCCGTAAGTTGCAAAAAGCGGTGGACAGGTTACAGTTTTTTCAACGGTAAATGTGGCAGCGCAAAACGCCCGAGGATAAACGGTGTCATAGTCATATTTTAGTGCCTTTCCGTCCGACAGGCAAGGAGAGGTACCGCAACGCCGCAGACAAGGGTGCGATCCAGGTCATTGCCGGACACCGGGGCTGGCGCGGTACGGACTATTTCCGGCATATAGACCGTTTGGCGGTGGGCGATACCGTTACGCTGACAAACCTGTGGGAAACACTGACCTATACCGTGGCCGACATTCGGATCATCCAGCCCCACGAGGTAGAGAAAATCAAAATTCAACCAAACCGCGACCTGCTGACGCTGCTGACCTGCCATCCCTATGCCAGCGGCGGGCGACAGCGGTATGTGGTGTACTGCGAAAGGGCAGGATAAAAATGCTGTCGAAATGTGTCTCAACTTGAGACGGATTAGGAGGGAGAACGACCATGCGTAAAAAGCCTGCGCCACCTGCGCTGTGGATAGCGCTGACAATACCCGTATTGTGGCTGGCGGTCATCGCGGCAAGTGTGTATGAGAACGGTATGAATGTGTTTGAACTGGTGAGCCACCTTACCGCTGCGGTAAACCGTCCGTTCGCCGTCCGCTGGACAGCATATACGCCACGATTTCTGCTGGTGTTTCTGCTGCTCTACGGCGGCGGTGTTCTTCTGTACCATTCCGGCAGGGAGAACCGCAGACCGGGGCAGGAGTACGGCTCTGCCCAGTGGAGCAGTCCGTGGCAACTCAATAAGAAGTACGCAGACAAAGACCCCGCAAATAATACACTGCTGACACGTCATGTGGCTATGAGCCTGAACGGGCGGCAGCACATGAGGAACCTGCTCCAGATCATCGTGGGCGGCAGCGGCGCCGGTAAGACGCGGTTTTTCTGCAAGCCAAATATCATGCAGGCTAACGGCAGCTTCCTTGTGACAGACCCCAAGGGAGAGCAGCTGCGCGCCCTCGCGCCGCTGCTGCTGGAGGAGGGATATGTGCTGCGGGTATTCGACCTCATCGACCCGCAGCACTCCGATGCGTTCAACCCCTTCGCCTACATACGGGACGCCAAGGACGTGATGAAGCTGGTAAACAACTTGATCCAGAACACCACACCCAAGAACGCCCAGCAGAGCGACCCATTCTGGGAGCGTTCGGAGGTGGCGTTGGACACCGCCCTGATGCTGTACCTGCTCTATGAAGCGCCACCGGAGGAGCAGAATTTTGAAACCGTGCTGTATATGCTGGAGAACGGCGGCGCAAGCGAGGAGGATGAGTCATATCGCTCCCCGCTGGATTTGCTGTTTGAGGCATTGGAGGACGAGAAGCCTGACCATATCGCGGTACGGGAATACCATATTTTTCAGCAGGCCGCGGGAAAAACGGCGCGTTCCATACTCATTACCGCCGCGGTGCGGCTGTCGGCCTTCATCATCCCGCAGATCAGGGACATTACCTCCCACGATGAAATGGAGCTTTCCCTGATGGGAGAGCGCAAGCAGGCTGTCTTTGCCGTTATCCCCGACAGCGACAGCACCTTTAACTATCTGGTGGGGATGCTCTATACCTGCGCATTTCAGTCTCTGTACTATCAGGCGGACAAGATTCATCAGGGGCCGCTGCCTGTTCCCGTGCGGCTGATGATGGACGAGTTCTGCAACGTGGCGCTGCCCAGCGACTTTGTAAAGATACAAAGCACCATGCGCTCCCGCAACATCATGTCCACCATCGTCCTGCAAAATATATCCGGTCTGAAAGCGCTGTTCAAGGACGACTGGGAGGGGCTGCTGGGCAACGCTGACACGCTGTTGTATCTGGGCGGCAACGAGCAGTCTACCCACAAGTATATTTCGGAGATGCTGGGCAAGGAGACGCTGGATGTGCGGCACACCAGTACCACCAAGGGACGGAACGGCTCCACCTCCGTCAGCCGCCAGCAGTTGGCCCGCGACCTGATGACACCGGACGAGGTGCGGGCCATGGACAACCGCTACGCGCTGCTGTTCATCCGTGGTGAACGGCCTGTGATGGACGAGAAATACGACATCCTGCGGCATCCAAATTTGAGCCGGACGGAGGACGGCGGAGCCGCGCCCTATGTGCATAAGCTGGCGAACTATGCCTGCGCCGATATGAGCGCGGCATTCGTCTCGCTGGAGGAATTGATCTTATTGGAGGGATTTACGGAATGAAACGATCTGTGGTGCGGCGTGTAAGCCGCACATTTCTTTTGAGCCTGTGTATCTGTATGCTGACGGCCACCACCGCCTACGCAGCCGGCGGTGATCCACTGACCATCGTTAATAACCTGTCCGACTTCATCTTTTCGGTCATCAAGGCCATTGGCATCATCATTCTCGGCTGGGGTATCGTGCAGGTGGGCATGAGCATCCAGAGTCACGACGCCAGCCAGCGGACGCAGGGGCTGCTCTGTCTGTTTGGTGGCTTGCTTATTACCTTCGCCAAGGAGATCCTGACGCTGATCGGCGCGGTGTAAGGTATGGACAACAACTGGATCATTGACAATCTCGACTATGCCTTTGGCGTGTGGAACGACAAGCTGACGGAAATGTGGTCGCTGCTGTCCCAATCGCCGCAAGCGTTCAAGGGCGGCACCATCTGGCAGACGATCCAGACCGTCAACGGAGCCATGCAGGGCATCGGCTACGGTCTGCTGGCGCTGTTCCTGGCCATCGGCATCTTTCGCAGCAGCGCCAGCTTCCGGGATTTTCAGCGGCCTGAACACGTCCTGCGGCATTTTATCTACTTCGTCATGGCGAAGCTGGCTGTCACCTATGGCATCGACCTGATGGTGGACATTTTCGCGGTCTGCGCCGGTATCATCTCCACCGCTGCCGGCAGTGTAGGCGGTATCGACGGAGCAGCCGTGTCACTGCCTGCGGAGATAGCAGCGGCCATTGAGGACGTGGGCTTCCTCGCTAGCATCCCGCTGTGGCTGGTAACGCTGCTGGGCTGTCTGCTTATTACGGTGCTGGCATTTTTGATGATCCTCACCGTATATGGCCGTTTCTTCAAGCTCTATTTGTACGCTGCGCTGTCGCCGGTGGCACTGGCGTCCTTTGCGGGAGAGGGCACGTCCCAAATGGGGCGTGCCTTTCTCAAAAGCTATATGGGCGTGTGCCTGGAGGGCGCGGTGATCGTGCTGGCCTGCATCGTGTTCTCGGCCTTCGCCGCCAGCGACACGGTGGTGTTGGGCGGTGGCTCGGTAGTCACGCAGGTGTGGGGCTATCTGGGCGAGGTCATCTTTAATATGCTGGTGCTGGTGGGCTTGGTGAAGGGTGCCGACCGCGTGGTGCGGGAGATGTTTGGAATGTGAGAAAATATCGCCCTATACTTTCTTGCTAATTTCCGCCTTGGTATTAGCAGGAAAGGCGCCGTATCTTTGGGTTGCAAACGATTCTGCTGAGTAGTACAATCAGAAAAAAGCAAATTGATATACGAAAGGGCTTGTCATCGTGTTAATCAGATGTGCGGAGGAAAAAGATTTTCGGGAACTACGGCAGTTTTATGACCGTATGTGTGAGGTTCTGGGAGAAAAGGACTTTCTGCCGGAAGGCGATAAGGGAGGCTTTCCCTCGGACGAAATGGTCAAAAATGCGATTGCAGAGAAGGATCAGTTTATCGGCATAGAAGATGGCCAAATCGTTGCCGCGTATATCATGAATCATGACTGCGACGAGGCTTACCACACAGTTCGATGGCTGACAGATGCGGAAGACAAAGAGATGGTCGTTCTCCATGCTCTGCGAGTGCTTCCCGAATATGGCGGTCGCGGGTATTCCAAGCAATTGGTGCAGCACGCAATCGATACCGCAAGAGAAAGAGGGCTGAAATCCATTCGCCTTGACTGCATAGAGGGAAATGATATTCCACAGAAAATGTATATGTCGTTTGGATTTGCCTATGTAGATACTGTCGAAATCACATATGTGGACATCGGAATACCGAGGAAATTCCTTTTATATGAGTTTGCACTCTGACAACATCTTACTCATTAAGGTAACAACGAAGAAAAGCACCGGTTTCCGGTGCTTTTCTTTTGCCCAAAAGGAGGAAACACATGGAAATCAAAATCAACAAAGAGATACGCAGCTACAAGGAGACTGTCTACTTCGGCCTGACAGCGCGGCAGTTGATCTGTTCGCTGCTGGCGGTGGGTACGGCGGTGGGGTTGTACTTCACCCTGCGGGGCGTATTAGACCGCGAGACGCTGGGCTGGCTGTGCATCGTGGGCGCTGCGCCTATGGCGGCGGCAGGCTTCTTCCACTACAACGGCCTGACGCTGGAGCAATTCCTGTGGGCGTGGTGCAAGACCAATTTTCTGCTGGCCGGTCGGCGGCTGTGGCACAGCGAAAATTACCTATACGACCTTTGGGAGGAGGACAAGAAGTGAGAAAACTATTCAAGGACCGCAGCACAGAACGGGACGCTTTCCACATTCCCCGCAGCGTGCAGCAGTCTATCCCCATCAAGCGCATCTATAAAGACGGTATCTTTCAGGTAAGCGGCAGGTTTTCCAAGACCTGGCGCTTTTTTGACATCAATTACGCCGTGGCCTCGCCGGAAAAGCAAATGGAGCTGTTTCTGGGCTACTGCGGCGTTCTCAACAGCCTGCCCATCGACGCGGGCATCAAGCTGACGCTGGTGAACCGCCAGCTCAACCGGCAGGAGTTCAGCCGGAATCTTCTGATGGCCTACCGGCAGGATGGCCGCGACTATATGCGCCGCGAATATAACGGCATTCTGCTGGACAAGACCAGCGGCAGCAACAATCTGGTGCAGGAGAAGTACATCACCATGTCCGTGGCCAAGCGCAGCATCGAGGAGGCCCGCACCTTCTTCGCCCGTGTCGGCACCGACCTGACCGCTGGCCTCGGCCGCATGGATTCCGGTATACGAGAAATCACCCTCAACGAGCGTCTGCGCCTGTTCCATGACTTCTTCCGCGTAGGACAGGAATCCGCCTTCACCTTCGACCTGCAAACCGCCCAGCGGCGCGGCCACGACTTCCGCGATGCCATTGCGCCGGAGACACTGCAATTCTTCCATGACCACTACGCCGTGGACGAGCGTGTAGGCCGCACTTTGTTCCTGCGGGAGTATGCCAGCTTCATCAAGGACACCATGATCACTGAGCTGATGGACTGCCCCCGGAACATGATGCTGTCCATCGACATCGTGCCGGTGGCCACAGACGAGGCTGTGTCGGAGATGCACCGGCGCATCATGGCGGTGGAGAGCGACATCACCCGCTGGCAGCAGCGGCAGAACCACCACAACAATTTCTCCGCCAATATCCCCTATGATCTGGAGCAAATGCGGAAGGAGACGCGGGAGTTCTTAGACGACCTGACCGCCCGCGACCAGCGGATGATGTACGCGCTGGTGACGCTGACCCACCTTGCCGACAACGAGGAGCAGTTGGAGCAGGACACGGAGGCGCTGTCCGCCATTGGCCGTTCCCACGGATGTCAGTTTGCCACCATGAAGTACCAGCAGGAGGACGCGCTGAACACGGTGCTGCCCTACGGTCTGCGGCGCATCGATGCCCTGCGGACACTGACCACGGAGAGTACCGCCGTGCTGCTGCC
>OIZS01000153.1_pt1 | contig 35957 bp, 27 predicted proteins | sample 1588641 | NCBI WGS metagenome assembly OIZS01 (sample SAMN03283240) | human gut metagenome | biome: human-associated habitat; material: feces | host: Homo sapiens | place: Peru | collected 2012
TGTTGGTGGTCTTTGCTTCGGTCAGACCAGTGACCTCCTGCGCGGGGATGCCTGCCGCGGCAGGAATGCACCTGTATGCCAACGGCTACCGCCCTGTGATGGATGCTCTGCTGCCGCTGCTGGTCTATTGCGTGCTGCCCTGTGTTGTGCTAAAATTATTTTGTATTGAGTATTCGGCAAAGGGAGCTGTGGAATTGGCTGTCAACATCGCGGTATATGCCCAGCGTCTGGGGCTGGATTCTTCCTACGCTGTGCAGATGGTCTGTCTGAGCACTCTGCTGTCACTGATCACGCTGCCAGTGATGCTCAGCCTGGCTGCCGCGTTGGGCTTTGCATGAGTCTGAAAACAACCAACAGAAAGCAGGAGATAAGATGAAACAGTATCTTTTGATCGACATCGGCGGAACCTTCATCAAGTACAGCCTGGCCGATGAACAGGCCCGGAAAATCTCTGGTGGAAAGGTTCCGACACCGCTGACGAATATGGATGACCTTCTGGCGGCCATCGAGGGCTTTGCCGCTCCCCTTCAGGGACAGTTCGTGGGCTGCGCCATCTCTATGCCGGGCCGCATCGATACCAGAAACGGCATCGCCCATACCGGTGGAATGCTCAGTGCCTTTATGTGGGAACAGCCCTTTGCTGCGCAGGTGGAGGCACGGCTGGGCGTGCCGGTGACCATCGCCAACGATGGCAAGTGTGCCGCAGCAGCGGAGGGCTGGACCGGTGCGCTGGCCGGTGTGGAAAATGGTCTTGTGCTGGTGCTGGGCACCGGCATCGGCGGCGGCATCATCCTGAACGGGAAGGTGCTGATGGGCGCTCACGCTGCCGCAGGCGAGGTTAGCGGCCTTGTCTCGGATATTTCAAAGATGGCCGACGATGATTTCAAACTGACCTCGGTAGAGCGGTATTCCGAAGCACCCCTCTGGGCGGGAATGGCCTCGGCAAGTGGCCTGATCTTCGAGTATGCCCGGCAGAAGCATCTGCCGACGGGCAGCCCCATGCCCACCGGCGAGGAGATCTTTGCGGCTTACAATGCCGGGGAGCCGGAAGCGCAGAAGGCTCTCAAGATCTTTGCCCGGCGGGTGGCCGTTGGTATCCTGAGCCTGCAGAATGTGCTGGATGTGGAAAAGGTGGCCATCGGCGGCGGTATCAGCGCAGCGGAGGCTCTGCTGCCTGCGATTCAGGCCGAGTTGGATTGGCTGTTTGAGCGCTGCACAGTCATGCCGACGGTCAAGCCGGAGCTGGTGCGCTGCCGCTATGGCAACGATGCCAACCTGATCGGTGCCCTGAAGCTGTTCTTTGAACAGAACCCCGCCTGAACCAGAACAAAATAGGATAGGAGTAGAAACTTATGAGCGTTTTCCGTGATGATTTCCTGTGGGGCGGTGCCTGTGCAGCCAACCAGTTCGAGGGCGCATGGGACGTGGATGGCAAAGGCCCCAGTGTTCCTGACCTGTGCACCAATGGCTCTCACACCAGTCCGAAATGGGTGACAACTGCTGTCCGCTCCGACCGGCTGTATCCCAGCCATGAGGCCATCGACTTCTACCACCACTACGAGGAGGACATTGCTCTCTTCGCCGAGATGGGCTTCAAGACCTTCCGCACCTCCATCAACTGGACCCGCATTTTCCCCACCGGCATGGAGACTGGGCCGAACGAGAAGGGTCTTGAATTCTATGACAAGGTCTTTGACTGCTGCAAGAAGCACGGCATCGAGCCGTTGGTCACCATCAGCCACTATGAACTGCCCTATGCGCTGGTGGAAAAGTACAACGGCTGGGCCAGCCGGGAACTCATCGAGTTCTATATGAACTACTGCAAGGCTATTTTTGAGCGGTACAAGGATAAGGTCAAGTACTGGCTGACATTCAATGAGATCAACTGCGGCACCATGCCCATGGGTGCGATCCTGGAAACAGGCACCATCCGGGGCTTTGAAGGCCCTACCGACAAGGTGCCGGACAACAAGCAGGAGCGTTTTCAGGCGCTGCATCACCAGTTTGTGGCCAGTGCAGAGGCTGTCCGGTATGCCCACGACCACTACCCTCAGTTCAAGATGGGCTGCATGATCTGCTTTATCACCAGCTACGCACTGACCTGCGACCCGGCCGACGAGATCGCCAACCAGAAGGCCATGCAGATCAGCAACTGGTTCTGCTCTGATATGCATGTCCGCGGCGAGTATCCTTCTTACATGAAGCGTTATTTTGCCGAGAATAACATCACTATCCGGCAGGAGCCGGAGGATGCTGCCATCCTGAAGGCTGGTACTGTTGATTTCTACACCTTCAGCTACTATATGTCCAACTGCATCACCACCCACAAGGATGCCGATGATGTGGGCGGCAACATCATTGCTGGTAAGAAGAATCCTTACCTGAAAGCCTCCGACTGGGGCTGGCAGATCGATCCCATTGGTCTGCGCTACACCCTCAACGCGATCTATGACCGCTACCGCATTCCCCTGATGGTGGTGGAAAACGGCCTGGGCGCTTACGACAAGAAGGATGCCGACGGAAAGATCCACGACAGCTACCGCATCGACTACCTGCGGGCACACATCGAGCAGATGGCTGAGGCTGTAAAGGACGGCGTGGATCTGATGGGCTACACCCCCTGGGGCTGCATCGATCTGGTGAGTGCCTCCACCGGTGAGATGGCAAAGCGCTACGGCTTCATCTACGTCAACAAGTTTGACGACGGCACCGGCGACCTGAGCCGCGAAAAGAAGGACAGCTTCTACTGGTATCAGAAGGTCATTGCCACCAACGGCGAAGATTTAGGATAACAAAAACAGACCTCCGGGTGCCATGTTTGCAGTACCGGGGGTCTGTCTTTTTGAAAGAAGGAGGTCATTTATGGAAAAGGCATTTTGCTGTGCGCCGGATTTTCCGGTGGTTCAGACAAATTATGGTCCGGTGCGGGGATATCGCTTCCGGGAGATCAGCAGCTTCAAGGGCATTCCGTATGGGAGGGCGGTGCGCTTCCATGCACCCCAGCCGCCCCAGCCTTGGGCAGAGCCGCTGGACGCTTCCAGTTACGGCTGCGTCTGCCCTCTGCTGAGCATTGACAAGCCCAGCGGCGAACTGCGTGTGCCCCACCGCTACTGGGTGCAGGATGAGGACTGCCTGAACCTGAACATCTGGACCCCGGCCTGCGATGCCCAAAAGCGGCCGGTGCTGGTCTGGCTCCATGGCGGCGGATTTTTTGCTGGCTCGTCCATTGAGCAGGTGGCTTACGAGGGCGGAAACATGGCGCGGGAAGGGGACTGCGTGGTGGTGTCACTGAATCACCGGCTGAACATCCTGGGCTACTTGGATCTCTCCGATTTTGGGGAGGAGTACGCAAACTCCGGCAATGCGGGTGGGGATGATATCATCCTGGCACTGCAGTGGGTGCGGGACAATATTGCAGCGTTTGGCGGCGATCCCGGCTGCGTGACGGTATTCGGCCAGTCCGGCGGCGGTGCCAAAGTGACAACGCTGCTGCAGACCCCGGCAGCAGATGGCCTGTACCACAGGGCGATGATAATGAGTGGTGTGCTGGAAGGTTTGCTGAACGACAGTGTCGGCAGCGGCAGGGACTGTGTGCAGGCGCTGATGCAGGAGCTTGGCGTGCAGACAGCACAGCAGCTGGAAACTGTGCCCTACCACCAACTGGCGCAGGCTTACCGGAACGTCAGCCCGGCTCTGAAAGCAAAAGGCGCGAACGTGGGCCAAAGTCCCCACCCGAACCGCTTCTATCTTGGAGATCCGCTCCATAACGGCAGTGGGTTTCGGCCCGAGACTGCAAACGTTCCGGTGCTGATCGGTACGGTTTATTCGGAGTTCTACGGTTTCTTTGATGGTCTGAAAGGAGTCAGTCCGGAGGAAGCAGTGGGTCTGTCTGCCGCAGAGACCCTGCGGAAGCAGTTCCGCACTGCCTACCCGCACCGCCCGGAGGAAGACCTGCTGCTGGCAGATACCAGCTTCCGCGCCCCCACGATCAAATATGTCCGGGAGCGTGCCAAGGCGGGCGGAAAGGTGTACAGTTATCTGTTTGATCAGGACTTCCCTCTGATGGGGAAAAGCACCCCGTGGCACTGTGCGGATATCCCATTTGTGTTCCACAACACAGAGCTTGTGCCAGTGTGTGCCTTTGAGGGAGCAAAGCAGTTGGAAGCGGAAATTTTTGGCGCTGTGATGCAGTTTGTCCGTACCGGTGCGCCGGGCTGGGCTGCCAGTACGGAGGATGTGGAACAGACCATGCTTTTCGGCCCCCAAAGCCGTCTGGTGCAGAACCACGATCACGCACTGATCGAAGCATTGGCACCCTTCACAGATTTACGGATGAAAAAAGCGACCCGGGCAGGCGGACAGATCCAGCATTAAAAAGCGCTGTTCAATACGCGGGCATTCCGGGAAACATAAAGCAGAACAGGCATCCTGCGTTACCGCTTGGCGGTATCGGGCAGGATGCCTGTTCTGCTATGATGAAGAAGAATGGCTCAGTTAGATAAAAACAGCGTGCAGCTTTTCCACGTTTATGCTATACTTGACACAGCGGATCACAGGATCCTCCGGATGGGGAAAAGGAGCAAAAACGATGCGGAAACTGGACCTGAATGCGATCTATATTTCGGAGCGGGTGCAGGAGACCCTGCGCCCTGTTTCAGTCAGCGCACTGACGGCGGTGGTGGCTCCCATGGGCTATGGCAAGACCACTGCCATCAACTGGTTTCTGAACCAGCGCAAGCAGACGGAAAATGCGGTCCTCCTGCGGGTGAATATCTATTCTGACAATCGCTCCATCTTCTGGAAAAGCGTGCAGAATGCCTTTGCGGCAGCGGGGCTGACCGCACTGGCGGGCTGCGAGTACCCGGAGGATGCCAGCAGTGCGGCCCAGCTGATGGATGACCTGTGCACGGTGCTGGCGGGGGACAGGCCCTGCTACCTGTTTCTGGATGATTTCCACCTGTTAAAGGACGAAAAAGCGGCGAAGTTTTTGTGCGGACTGGCAAATCGCCTGCCGGAGAACGTTCACCTGATCGTGGCAAGCCGGAACAACTTTCTGCCCAAAGAGGAGATCCTCCGGCTGGGGCATCGCCTGCACCGCATTGGCAAGGAACAGTTGCGGCTCAACCATACCGAGCTTGCCCACTACGCCCACCGCTGCGGCATGGACCTGACCGAAGCGCAGGTGGAAAGCCTGCTGCGCTCCTGCGAGGGGTGGTTCTCCGCCATCTACCTGAACCTCCACTCTCTGGCCGAACGGGGCATCCTGTTGAGTGAGGACGCAGACATTTATTCCATGTTCACGGCGGCGATGCTGGAAAACCTGCCGCCCAAAATGCAGGAATTCCTTGCCATGATGGGGCTTGCGGATGAATTCACTGTGGAAATGGCACAGGCCGTGACCGAAATGCCGGACGCAGCGGAGATCCTGCGGACCCTGACCGAGCAGAACGCCTTTGTGACCCGCCTGCCGGACGGAAAGACCTTCCGGTTCCATCACATGCTCAAAGAGTGCGCCGAACGGCTGTTTGCCCGGCTGGCACCAGAGAAGCGGGATGCCTGCCGGAAGCGGTACGGGGTGTGGTATGAGGCAAAGCAGCAGTATCTCCACGCCCTGACTGCCTACGAGGCGTGCGGGGATTACGATGCGGCATTGCAGGTCATTGAGCGGGATGCGGGGATCCTGCTGACCTCCCTTGGTTCGGCAGAGCTGCTGGAACGGCTGGGGCGCTGCCCGGTGGAAACGCTCAAGCGGCACCCGTTTGCCATTCTGGTGCTGATGCGCTGCATGTTCAACTGGCGGCAGATCCCCAAAATGATGGAGCTGAAGGAGCTTCTGCTGACCACGGTGGCAGAGCATCCGGAGTGGTCTCAGGAGGAAAAAGGCAACCTGCTGGGAGAGTGTGATCTGATCCTGAGCTTTCTCATGTACAACGATATCTCTGCCATGAGCCGCCTGCACCGCAGTGCCAGTGCACAGATGTCCCACCCGGCCATCAGCATCCAGAACAGCGGCGGATGGACCTTCGGCTCGCCCTCGGTGCTGATGATGTTCCACCGTCAGCCCGGTCAGCTGGACCGGGAGCTGGCGGAGATGGATGAGTGTATGCCCCACTATTATAAGATCACCAACGGGCACGGCATGGGGGCGGAGACCATCATGCGGGCAGAAGCGGATCTGCAGCAGGGGCGGTTCAACGATGCGCAGATCCTGCTGGAGCGTGCCTATGCACAGATCGAGGGGAACGGTCAGACCAACATGACCCTCTGCTGTGATTTTCTGGCGTGGCGGCTGTCCCTCTGCGGGCCGTACACGCCCCGGGTCCCGCTGGAAGTACGGCGGGAAGAGCTGCTCCGGCAGCACAATATGGCATGGCGCAATCTGTTCCATGCCATCTGTGCCTATTACTACGCCCTGCGGGGGCAGACGGACGGCATCCCGGAGGTGTACGCCGCCCACCGCATGAATACCGTAAACACCCTTGCTCCCGGCAAACCCATGATCGGGCTGATCGAAAATCGGGTGTATCTGGCACAGGGAGAATGGGCCCGGGTGCTGGGCCGCGGCCCAGGGCTGCTGGCTATGTGCGAGGCCCTTCACTATGACCTCGTAGCCCTGCATCTGCGGATCCAGATGGCGGCAGCCTGTGCCCGGCTGGGCAGGCAGGACGAGGGTTTTAGTCTGCTGGAGCAGGCGTTGGCGCAGGCTGCCCCGGACGGCTTTGTAGTGCCCTTTGCAGAAAACTTCCGGGATCTGGAACCTCTGCTGGAAGCAGCGAAGGAAGGATCGTATTCCGATGCTGTCCGGCGCATCCTTGCTCTGGGCGCAGCGCAGCAGGAACGCTGCCGGGCGTTGAACCGCAGCGAAGCCCTGCCCGAAGCGGCTGCCCGGCTCACAGAGCGGGAGCTGGCTCTGGCAAGGCTCATTGCAGACCGCTGCACCAACAAGGAGATCGCTGCCCGGCTGTTCCTCTCCGAAGGCACCGTGAAGCAGTATACCAACCAGCTTTATTCCAAGCTGGGCATCGGCGGCGGCGCGCGCACGAAGCGTGCCCAGCTGGCAGAATTGTTTGCAAAAAAATACTAACCTCAGGTTAATAGCTTTTTTCACCGGCCCGTTGTACTCTTTTATTAGAGGAATAACAGGCCGGTTTTTCTGCGCCCGGATGCAGGCCGAAAAAAGCAGCGCACAGGGCAGCGGAAAGGCGGAAGGAGGATGCTTTTATGAAAAATAAACTCCGGCACACCCCAAAGCTGCGGCTGCTCAGCGCCTTTCTGGCAGCAGCCATGGCCCTGACCATGCTGCCTGTGGCTGCATTCGCGGAAGGAGCGACAGATCACGAACCGGTTGTGAATTTTGAGACCACAGCCGACGACCCCGCTGCCACGCATTACACTGTCACCTTCGATCTCAACGGCGGCACAGACTGGGGCAAGAATGGCGACTGGATTGAGCTTACCGGCGGCAGGTGGAATGACGCCCACGATCAGGTGAGCTTTACCACACAGACTGGAAGCATCGGCGAAGGTCTGTCGATCAATGTGGAAACCGGCATGGGCCCGGAGCGGGAAGGTTATAAGTTCGTTGGCTGGTACACTGCACGCAACGGCGGTGAGCCGGTGGAAGGACAGTCCTATTATATGCAATCGCAGCATCTGGAGCCGATCACAGAGGACATCACCCTCTATGCCCACTGGCAGTGGAATGGCGAGGGTCCTGATCCTGACCCTGTCCCGGACGAACCGGTGGTCGACGGCGGAGACGGCTCCGGGGTCGGCGCGGTGCTGGCCGTGGCAGGCGGCGCTGCTGTGGTGGGGGCTGCGGGCTTCGGCATCTACGAACTGGCCACCCGCGCTATCCTGAAAGACCTGCTGCCTGAGGACACGGCGATTCCCGGGACCCGCGGCGAGCTGGCCCTGCTGCTGTGGCAGAACGCCGGAAAGCCGGAACCCGCTGCACTGCCCGCCTTTGCGGACACAGCAGATGCTGAGACTGCAAAGGCCGCCCAGTGGTGCACCGAACAGGGCCTGCTGACGGCTGAGGACGGCGCGTTCCACCCGGAACAGAAGGTCACGAAGTACCGCGTGATCCGGGTCTGGAAACAGGCTGCGGCACCGCAGCAGTGATGGGGCAGCTGCAGATCTGCGAGGCCCATGTCCGGCACCCCTGCGATGCGGACATGGGCCTTTTTCTCAGCTGCTCCACTGCCGGGAAAACACTTTGCAGATCAAAACAGGAAAGGAGAAAAACGAGATGAAACAGAGAAAAACAGCGGCTGCCCTGAGCCTGCTGCTGGCAGGGTGCATCTGCCTTTCTGCCTGCGGAGGAGGCACGGCAGAGCCTTCCCCCAGCTCGGAAGCGGAGGAAGCGCCCTATTCTGCACAAAGCCCGGATACATCCTCTGTGGCCGAGTTGAGCGACGAACAGCAGGAAGCACTGGACGACTGGCTCTGGTATGAGCGGGGCGACTACACCTCAGAAAACTGGTACCACATCGGCTCCGACGGCACGGTGGAGATGCACGGTGAATACGGCTCCACCGAGGACACCTACACCGCCTACCCCATGAAGGGAACGGTCTACAACATGGAGGGCTTTGACATCGGCCCGGACGATGTGCCTTTCCTGAGCCTTCAGATGGAGGAAAACGTCTTCAACAGCGTGGAGATCATCGAGGACGGGCGGGCTTTTTTGACCGGAAATGCAAGCTCCTTCCCGAGTTACTACATCCGCTCCGACTACACCGATGACGAGGACCTGCACAACGCCTGCGTGTTGATGTACCGGCAGTGGCGGCTGGACGAGGAGCATCTGTACCTCAACTTCTACCCCAACCACGGCTTCATCCTGTATGGCCAGAAGGATCTGGGGGACAGCGTCTATGGCTTTGATGCCGACAGCGTGTATACCGGTCAGTGGATGGTGGACGGCGATGCCGTAAGTCTTTTCTGGGACGATGGCACCGAAGATACTGCTGTCCTGATCCCCAATGAGCATCCGGGCGATGTGGGGGAGGACGTGAGTACCCTGAGCCTGAACGGTACCGACCTGCTTTTCAACAACAGGTGGTAAAAAAGATGAAAAAACAAATCGGGATCCTGCTGGCGGTGATTCTGATCCTGCTGCTGGGGTGGAATCTCCTTTCAGCTCCTGCAGTACGGGAAACTGACCCGCCGGAGGAGGACATTGCCGGAAGCGACTGGCGCACCTGGGGCATCATCGACGATCAGGGGACGCTGGTGCGGGGCGGGGAAACCATCGACTTCTGCGCCTGCGTCCACACCGGGGACACCGCCCTCTACTATGATACAGAGGATCAGGTGCTGCTGGCCGAACTGGTCTACCCCGCCCCTGTGGAGAATGCGGAGGAACGCTACCTCGGCATGGAGCTCACAGACCGGAACGGCGATGGCAGCAGCGATATCCTGCTCCGCTTTTCGCAGGAAAAAGGAACCCTGGAACTGCTCTTCTGCTGGGACCCGGAGACAGAGAACTTTCTGTCTGTTCCGTCATAACCAAATCTGAAATCATTTTGCAATAGGGAGGCATTTTTATGGAAAACACGATGAAACGCACCCTCGGGCTGTTTGCGGCTGCGCTGCTGACCATGACGCTGGCACTCAGCGCCTATGCATCCGGCCACGACCTGACCTTTACCGACAAAGGCAACCGAATGCACGTCAAGGACAAGACCGTTCATGTGCAGACCTATTACCCTTATGAGTATTATGTGCTGGACGTTCTGGATGATGCCCTTGTGGTGGCAAACCCCGAATGGGACGACTGCGGTTTTGCGGTCTGCCGCAGGGTCACCAATGAATACCTGGACTATACCGGTTCCGATGATGACTTTGTGCTGGACTACGCAGAGGAATATCTGGAGTATGATTTCCAGCAGCTGTACGGCGGTCAGTGGCCCGATACCTCCTGGGAAGTGGTGGATGAGAGCAGCGCCACCAACCGTGTTGCAACCATGCGGGGCTATATCTGGAACGATGAGATGGATGCCTATATGTGGACTGTGATCTACTGGGACACCAGCTACAATAACGTGATGGCCAAGACCTTCTTTGTTCCGGAGTACAACGGCTACGATAAGGCAGACAAGATGGGCAAAAAAGTGAGCAGCACCGTCGGGTGCTGATGGGAGTGATGCGGTATGAGGAAACGGAACCGTGCCCCGCAGGAAAAGATGCCGGATGAGGAGCTTTCCCGCCGCATCCTGTTTTACGGCCATCTGGCAAACCTCTGCGCCTACGGCTGCATTGCAGGTGCCGTGCTGGGCGTTCTGGCAGGCATCCTGCTTGAAAGCTTTGCAGCGGGCTGCATCATCGTGATGCTTGTGATCGTAGCAGCGGTATTTTTGATCCAGCTGATCCACGCCATGCAGAGCGCTTTGATCCTCGGGCAGCTGGGCGACGGCTTTCTGGATGCACTGCGCAAGGCCTTTGGCCCGCAGCCGGAGCACAAACAGTGGCCCATGAGCAATGAACTGGTGCGGCGCTCCGGGCTTTTCCCGGAGGAATGGGAATCGGCCAGCGCCCGCGGCAGCTACGAGGGCAGCTATCAGGGCATCCCCTTTGCCATGCACAACGCTTCCCTCACCCATGTCTGGGAGGTGCGGGACCCCATGCCCGACGACCCACACAACACCCGCACCTGCTCCAAAACGATCTTCAAGGGGCTGTTTCTGATCTGCCGGATGCGCAGGCCGGTGGCGCAGGAAGCGTTTGTCCTGCCCGGAAGCCCCCGCCCCGGCTTTGGACCGGAGCTGGAAAACTGGGAGCAGCAGCTGCGGAGGGCAGTGGATGCCCGGGAACTGCGGATGAGCTTCCGGGGGGATCTGATGTTTGCCGCTTTTGCCACCGACCGGCAGATCATGGCCGTTTCCAAGGACATCGACCCGAAGATCATTGAGGAATACCGCCGCAGTTTTCAGGACTCGGTTGACCTGATGAAGGGTTTGATGGAAGCCGTGGCGCAGAATACGGAGCTTTTCTGAAACAGGAGGAACTACAAATGAAACACATTGCACTTTTGCTTGCCGTGCTGCTGGTCTTTTCCCTGACCGGGTGCGGCGGTTCCGAGGCCGCAGGCACGGCTTCGGACACCGACAAGGCGGGAGCCTATGAGGTCATCCCGCCGGAGGACGGCCGGGGCGACCTGATCCCTGCCTCTTCGGACGTGGCGAGTATCCCAGTGCTGGTGGGCGGCGGCCTGCCCTTTACCAGCATGGAAAACCTGATGAACGAGAACTATGAGGATGGCACCTACACCTATGAGGATATGACCCAGGACGGCTCGGTGCTGGTGGTGGATATGGCGTTCCAGTCACTGCGGACCGACGAGACCGTGGAGGAATACGCAGAATATGCCGCCAGGTTTGCGGCCCTGGATACCGGCGAGGGAGAACCCTATAACGTCACCTGCTTCCAGGATGAGGACTACACCCAGAATCTTTCCTACCCGGTGTACATCGTCTGGTACACCACAGGCTCAGGGGAGGATCAGCGGGAATGGATGGTCTACACGGTGGACACCGACGACTACACCTATCTCTATGCCTTCGGCACCATTGCCGATGAGGCAGATGACATGCAGGATGTGTTCTACAACATCTGCGATCAGCTTGAGCTGGTGGATTGAGGGCTGAGAATATGACACTGGAACGATCGGTTCTGCTGCTTGCGCTGATGCTGGCCGGGCTGTATGTGCTGCCCCGGCTGCTGCCACGGAAGCCCCGGCTGCGCCGGGGGCTTCAGGTCCTGTGCATCATGGCGGCAATGCTGGATGCGGCGTATATCCTGCTGACGCTGCTGTTTGTCTGGGCAGCGGGGCAGAAACTTTGAAGAGGAGAAAACGACCATGAAACACAAAACACGTCTGCTGCCCCTTGCCGGCCTTCTGCTGGCGGGAGGTATCCTCTGTACCGGCTGCGGCGGTGCTGCCCCGGCCAGCAGTGCTCCGGCTGCCGTCAGCACGGCTTCCTCTGTGGAGGAGGTCAGTGCCATGGATGGTTACGACTACCTCAATGATTATATCGGTCTGTGGGGCTATTACGACATCGACCTCTGGCTCCGTGTCCATGAGGACAGCACCTTTGAATTCGTCAACTCTGAGGATGAGGCCATTTACACCGGCACGGCAGATGCGGACGAATACGGTATGGATCTCTATTTCGACGATGACACTCCGCAGATGCGGCTGGATCTTTCCGTCAGCGGTGACCTGCTGGAGGTGGGGTCTTCTGATGCGCTGCACCCGGTGGATGCCATCGTCTCCCGGGCGACCTGCTTTGAGAAAAATGGGCTGGAGATCAATGCCGCCGTGGATTCCTCTGACCCCATCCAGCTGGACAGCGGCGTGTGCAGCTTTACCGGAAAGGGCAGCGGCTACAACACCGACCTGTGTTACTGGCAGGTGACAAAGTATAACGATGTGACCCATGACGGCATCCGGGAGATCCAGTTCGATGCGGTCTGCTATATCCCGGATTCCTCCATCCCCTACTTTGGACAGACCTACGAAACCTACATCTCCAGCGAGCTCTACGATGCCTGTACCGGCACATGGCTCACGGCATCCACCGCCAGAGGGGATACGGGCCGGGACAAGAACCATTATTATCACACAGTGTACTGGAACGACAACGCTTACGACATCGAGTTCTTCTTCTCCACCGACTGGAACATGAGCAGCACCAGTGACGACAAGATCTTTACCAAGAGCTATGTGGTCTATCTGCCCGAGGATTACGATGGGCTGGTGTTTGCCGCACAGGCGCAGCCGGACAATTATGCCGATGCCATGGCGCTGGACAACTTGGAAAATGTCAGCCCTGAGGGCAACATCATGGATCTTTCCCCGCTGGACCCCTACGCCAGCCTGTACTTCAACATCTGCGGCTGAGCCGGACAGAGGAAAGGAGGACACTATGCCCTATGGAATGCTCTTTGTGATCGCAGTGGTGCTTCTTCTGGGGTGGCTGCACAGCAGCCGGAAGGAGGCCGCACGGCAGGATGTGGACCGCCGCATCGTTCCGGTGGTGCTGGATGCCGTGTTTCAGGAGGTGCAGTTTGCACCCAATGGCCGGATCACCTGCTTTGGAGAATCGGGGCTTCCGCTGCCCCAGTATGACCGCATGACCGGCGGGGAACACGTCCGGGCAAAGTACCGGGGTTATGAGGTGGAGCTGTGCAGCATCGAACTGGACCGGGATGTCAGCTATACGGACCCAGACGACCCCACTGTGGTCAATGCGCCGTCCTATGACACGGTCTACGCCGGTCTGTGGGGCATCTGCCGGTACGGTACACCAATGCCGGTGAGCCTGACCTTTACCCCAAGAGGGAAGCTGGGGCAGCTTGTCCGGAGCGCATCGGTGCAAAACCCCGTGGACGGCTTTGAACAGCAGTTCAAGCTGACAGCAGACGATGACACCGCCCGGAACGTCTGCCTGACGGAGGAAAAATGCCGGAAGCTGCTGGCTCTGGCCGGAACAGCCGAGGGCAGCTTCAGCGGAAGCCTGCACCGGGACGGCACCCTGTATTTTGCCGTGGAAAACAACAAGGGGCTTTTCAAGGGCAGCGGCAGTGACGATGTCCTGCGGGAAAAGTTCGCCCGGCAGCTGAAGTGGTGTACCGATGTCATGGATGTTTTTGCACCCTGAATGGGGCTGAAATTAAAAAATGCAGTACCTTCTCTGCGCTTTCTCGCATGGAAGGTACTGCATTTTTGCTTGCTGCCTTATCTGTGCGGAATGGATGCCGCACGCGGCATTACCTGAAATCCCGCAGCCGCTCCTGCGAAAGCTGGGCCTGCAGGAAGGTCCAGGCGGCATCGAGCTCGGTGTTGAGCAGGTAGGCCTGATTCTGCTGGACATAGAGATAAATGGCATCCGGCGTGCGGTAGGCCAGATGGATGCTCTGCCAGTCGTAGTGGCGGCTGGGCTCGGACTTGTCCTGCTCACCGGCCATCCAGACATCCAGCCCGGCATTGCTCAGCTCCAGCCGGTAGAAGGGGCGGGGGAGGCCCAGCTTGCGGATCTGGTTCTTGAGGTTATGGAAGAAGGTCCAGAACCACACGGCGGGCAGGCCCAGCGCCACCACCGCAAGAACGACCGTCAGCAGGGCGGCACCCTCCCGCTGGCCGACCTGCGAGAGGCAGATGCCGGCAAACACCAGCAGGATGGCCGTAAAAAGCAGAGGCCGGTGCCAGGATTTTTTGTGGCGCAAAAGGTCAAAGGCTGCAAATTTGTGGAAGGAACCTGCATCCATCTCCACGGAAATGCTCAAGACTTGGGGCATGGAAAATCACTCCTTTTTAGGCATCGTACCATATTCTTTTCAAACAAGCAAGGTAAATCTTGCAAAATTGCCGCAAAACATGGTAGAATAAGGCATTGATCGAGAAAAAATTCTTTGCCGGGAGGGGTGGCTTTGCACCGTTCAATGACGCTGAAACAACGGATCACGCTGGGGCTGGCGGCCTTTCTGCTGGCGCTGGCGGCACAGATCTTTCTCAGCTTCTACCAGTCCGGCACGGTGTTGCGGGAACTGGATGACCAGATGGGCAGGTTCAACGCCATCAGCCGCTTTCAGGGTGGGGTGGAGCGGAGCCTGACCGCCCTGAGCGATTACCGCTGGGAATATGGGGACGCGGACGAGCTGCTGATGGAGCTGGACGCGGCATTCTCCACCACCAATGCCTGGCTCTGGCGGATCGATGGAGACCTGAGCATGGTCAGCGAGGAGCAGTATCTCTTATACAATGCGGTATGTACCACCTACAAGAGCTACACGACGCTGGTAAAGCAGCTGGAAGAAGCCGTCCGGGCAGGGGACGATGCCGGGGCAGCACAGCTCTACTATAACAAGGTGTCGCCCTGCGGCAGCTATCTGGGCCAGTACACCCAGCAGCTGCTCAACACGGCCATCTCCGATGCGCAGGGCACCTACACCGAGGTCTCTGCCCTGAGCAGCCGGGTCAAGTGGGCCCAGACGGTCGTGGCGGTGGTTTGCCTGGTGCTGGGCTGCGTGATGGCGTGGTCGGTGCTGCGGCTGCTGGGGCCGGTGCAGCAGATGATCGGCGCATCGCAGGAGATCATTGCGGGCGGGTACGACACCCCCGATGTGCCGGTGCCCCGGGAACACAATGAGATCGGCCAGCTGACCGATGCCTTCAACCGGATGAAGCATTCCATGGCCCAGCAGATGAACACCCTGCGGGAAAAGAATGAGATGGAGCGGGAGCTCCACCAGCAAAAGACCGCCGCACTGGAGCTGCAGAACCGGATGGAGCGCAGCCGGATGCAGCAATTGCGCAGTCAGATCGACCCGCATTTCCTGTTCAACACCCTGAACGTCATATTGCAGACGGCAGGGCAGGAGAAAGCCTACCGCACCCAGGCGCTGATCACGGCGCTGAGCCACCTGCTGCGGTACAGCCTGATGAGCAATGATGAGCAGGTGCCGCTGGCCCGCGAGGTGCGGATCGTGGATGAATACTACTCCATCTATCACGTCCGCTTTGGGGACCGTGTGAAGATGCGGTGGCGCATCTCGGATTCCATCGACCTGACGGAGACGATGGTGCCTTCGTTTATTTTGCAGCCCATCGTGGAAAATGCCTTCAAGCACGGCATTGCCCCCAAGGAAGAGGGCGGTGCGGTGCGCATCCGCATCACGCCGCTGCGGGAGCAGGGGCTGCTGCGGATCAGTGTGTGTGATAACGGTCTGGGCATTGAGCCGGAGCAGCTGGCCCAGCTGCAGGCGGGGCTGGCGGCCCCCGGCGACCGGTGGGAGCACATTGGTGTGTATAACGTGGCGGCGCGCCTGCGGCTGCTGGACAAGCGCTGCCGGTTCGAGGTGCGCTCGCACCCGGGGCGGGGCACGGCGGTGAGCCTGTATCTGCCCCTTGTGGAGCTGGAAGAGGAGGACTTTGACGAATGATACGCCTGTTGATCGCGGACGACGAGTGCCTGGAGCGGGAAGCCCTGACCGAGATGGTCTCCCGCCGCTTTGAGCATGAGGTGGTGCTGGAGACCGCCGAAAATGGCCGCAAGGCCGCCGATACCGCCATCCTGTGGGGGGCAGACCTCATTTTGATGGACATTGAGATGCCGGGCATGAGCGGCCTGGATGCCGCACGCGCCGTGCTGGCCCAGCGCCCCGGGTGCCGGGTCATCTTTGTTACGGCGTACAGCCTGTTCCAGTATGCTCACGAGGCTGTGCATCTGGGGGCCTGTGATTATCTGCTCAAGCCCGTGGACCCGGACGAGCTGGAAGCCTCCATCCGGCGGGCTATGCGCCAGATTGAGACAGAGCGCAAGCTGGAAGCACTGGCCCCGGTGCAGCCGGAGCCGATGGAACCTGCTGCACCGGCGGCAGAACCGGACGATTCCGAGAACAGCCAGAACGCACTGGTCATGGCCCATGTGCGGCGGTATCTGGAGGACAACTACATGTTCGATATCTCACTGGACAGTGTGGGCGAGATCCTCCACATCAGCCCGGCGTACCTCTCTGCACAGTTCAAAAAGTATCAGAAGATGAACTTCCTCGACTGCCTGACCGAGCTGCGCATCAACGCGGCCAAGGAGCTGCTGACAGACCCATTCCGCTCCTCGGCAGAGGTGGCCTCCATGGTGGGCTATGAGGATGCCAGCTACTTTGCCCGCGCCTTCAAGAAGCGGACAGGGGAGACCCCCACCCAGTACCGAAAGCACGCTCTCCGGGAAAAGCGGGATCCTGCTCCGGAGGGGCTGCTGTGAGCGCCCGCATCTCCCGGCGGCAGCTGCTGCTGGCTGCGGCGGGCACGGCACTGGAGCTGTGTGCCTGCAAAAAGCAGCAGGCCGCAGAGGAACAGCCGGAGCTCATCCTGCGCTACGCCGAGAACCAGCCTGATGACTACCCCACCACCGTGGCAGCGCGGGCCTTTGCCGAAAAGGTGAAGGAGCACACGGAAGGGCGGGTGAAGATCGCCGTGTACAGCAAGGGCGAGCTGGGGGCGGAGATGAGCGTCATCCAGCAGATACAGTTCGGCGGCATCGACTTTGCCCGCGTCTCCCTGAGCCAGCTGGCAGAATACATGCCTGCCCTGAACGTGCTGCAGCTGCCGTTTCTCTATCAGGATGCCGGCCAGATGTGGCGTGTGCTGGACGGAAATATCGGGGACGAGTTCCTGACCCGGCTGGATGATATCGACCTGACCGGGCTTTCCTGGTTCGATGCCGGTGTGCGCAGCTTTTACACCCGCCGGAAGGTCACCTGTCTGGCAGAGCTGCAGGGGCTGCGGCTTCGTGTACAGGAATCCGACACCATGAGCATGATGGTCTCGGCTCTGGGAGCCGACCCGGTGCAGGTGGTGTACAGTCAGGTGTACGCAGCCCTGCACAACGGCCAGATCGACGGGGCGGAGAACAACTGGCCCAGCTATGAGGCCATGAGCCATTACGAGGTGGCTCCCTACTTTCTGCGGGATGAGCACACCCGCGTGCCGGAGATCCAGCTGGCCAGCATCCCGGCAATGGAGAAGTTGGCAGCGTTGGACCCGACATTCCCGGGCATCCTGCGCAGCTGCGCGCGGGAGTCGGCGCTGATCGAGCGCACCCTCTGGGCTGAACAGGAAGCCGGGGCAGAACAGGATATGCTGGCCCGCGGCATCGTGGTCACGGAGCTTTCCAGCGAGGAAAAACAGAAATTCCGCGCTGCAGTCCAACCCCTGTACGATCAGTTTGCGGAACAGGCGGAGCTGATCGCCCGAATTCAGAAAAGCTAAAAATATCAGGAAGAATCCCAGTTGTTGGTAGGTATGCCCAATGACTGGGATTCTTGTTTGTGCAGAGTGTACAGAAGTTGTTTTCACATTTTTTTGAAAAACAGGACATTTTTTGAAACCCCTTGTTCTGACCAAGAAATTTTGCTAAAGTGTGAACAGTGAATGAACGACAGCACCGCACCTGTGCAGGAAGGTGCTGCCGGAAGGAAACAGAAGAACATATTTCAGGAGGATTTTACCATGAAAAAGATCTCTCGTCGCAGCTTTCTCGCCGTTGCCGGTGCAGCTACCGCAGCTGCTGCCCTGACCGCATGTGGCGGCTCTTCCAGCTCCACTGCATCCTCTGCCGCCGGTTCCACCGCCGCTTCTGCTGCCGGTGATGCTACCGCTGCTGCCAACGATCCCAAGGTCACCCTGGTCTACGCTGAGGTCAACCCGCTGGATACCATCGTCGGCCAGACCGCTACCCACTTCAAGGAGAAGGTCGAAGAGCTGACCGGTGGCTCCGTTGTCATCGATGTGCAGGCTTCCGGTGTTCTGGGCTCCGAGAACGACGTTCTGGACGCGATCCTGGGCGGCTCCACTTCCATCGATATGAGCCGTATCTCCGCTTTCGCACTGACCAGCTACGGCTGCAACAAGTCCAAGCTGCTGAGCATCCCCTTCACCTTTGAGAACCGTGCACACTTCTGGAACTTTGCCAACAGCGATCTGGCACCTGAGTTCCTGAACGAGCCCCAGGAGCTGGGCCTGCCCGTTCGCGGCATCTTCTACGGCGAGGAGGGCTTCCGCCACTTCTTCACCGTCAAGCCCGTTTCCGGCATTGAGGATTTCAAGGGCCTGAAGCTCCGCGTGTCCAATGACCCCGTTATGAACGGCATGGTCGAGGGCCTGGGCGCAAACCCCACCGTCGTTTCCTTCGGTGAGCTGTACAGCGCACTGCAGACCGGCGTTGTCGATGGCGCTGAGCAGCCCATCGCAAACTACAAGTCCAACGCCTTCCCCGAGGTTGCCAACAACCTGATCCTGGACGGCCACACCCTGGGCGCTATCCAGGCTGTTATCACCGATAACGCATGGGCAAAGCTGACCGAGAACCAGCAGGCTGCCATCATGGAGGCCGGTGCTGACACCCAGAAGTTCAACGCTGACCTGTCTGAGACCGCTGAGAACAAGGTTCTGGACGAGCTGAAGTCCTCCGGCTGCAACGTGATCGATGTTCCCGATAAGGCACCCTGGCAGGAAGCATGCGCCAAGGTCATCAGCGACAACACCTCTGATCAGGCTGAGCTGTACCAGAAGCTGCTGGACATGAAGGCATAAGCAAACGCGCCTTTTCCGTGCAAGAATAAAATGGCCCGGCGGGGACAACGGGAGATCTGCCCGCTGCCCTGCCGGGCTTTTATCGTAAAGGAGGAAACCTTATGCCGAAAATCTTTACCACATTGGATAAGATCAAACCGGCGTACGACATTACCTATAAGGTGGTGCTGTTCATCTGCAAGCTTTTGCTGATCCTGGACATCCTCATCACCACCATGTCGGTCATTGGCCGTTACGTCCCCTTTATCCCGGACCCTGCCTGGTCGGAAGAGGTGGTGCTGACCTGTATGAGCTACATGGCCGTGCTGAGCGCAGCGCTGGCCATCCGCCGCGGTGCCCACATCCGCATGACCGCCTTTGATGTCTACCTGCCCAAGAAGGTCGTCAAGGCGCTGGACATCCTGGCCGACATTGCAGTGATGGTGCTGGGCATCATTATGATGGTGGTGGGCTGGAACTACGCCACCACCCTGGGCGGCCGCGGCTTCTACGTTTCTATGCCCTGGCTGAGCCGCTTCTGGATGTACTTCCCCGTGCCGCTGGCCGGTATTGCCATGATCGTGTTCGAGTTTGAGTCCATCTACAACCACATCAAGAGCCTGTTTGTAAAGGAGGAGAATTGATATGACAGTTCAGACACTGGCGATCCTTGTCCTTCTGGTCAGCTTCTTTGTGATGATCTTCCTGCGGTTCCCCATTGCATACGCCGTTGGTCTTTCCAGTGTGTTCTGCCTGATGGTGCAGGGCCAGGCCCTTACGGATGTCTGCCGTCTGATGGTCAAGGGCATCTCGTCCTTCAGCCTGATGGCCGTGCCTTTCTTCATCACCATGGGCGTGCTCATGGGCTCCGGCGGCATCTCTGAAAAGCTGATCGCTCTGGCCGATGCCTGCGTCGGCTGGATGCGCGGCGGCATGGCCATGGTCAACATCGTGGCTTCCTATTTCTTCGGCGGCATTTCCGGTTCCGCTTCCGCCGATACCGCTTCCATCGGCTCCATTATGATCCCCATGATGGTGGATCAGGGCTACGATGCCGACTTCTCCACCGCTGTTACCATTACCTCCTCCTGCGAGGGCCTGCTGGTTCCCCCGAGCCATAACATGGTCATCTACGCCACCACCGCCGGCGGCATCTCTGTGGGCAGCCTGTTCCTGGCCGGCTACCTGCCCGGCGCTCTGCTGGCCATCGTCCTGATGATCGGCTCCTACATCATCTCCGTCAAGGAGAACTACCCCAAGGGCTCGCCCTTCAGCATCAAGGGCTTCATCAAGCAGCTGGGTACTTCCATCTGGGCACTGGCTGCCGTTGTCATCGTTGTCTTTGGCGTTGTGGGCGGCGTGTTCACCGCCACGGAGTCCGCTGCTATCGCTGTTATCTACTCCCTGTTCGTGTCCGTGTTCATTTACAAGGGCCTGGATTGGAAGGGCGTATGGTACGCTCTGGACGAGTGCGTGAACACCCTGTCCATCGTCCTGATCCTGATCGCCACCTCTGCTGTGTTCGGCAACTGCCTGACCATGCTGCATGTGCCCGATCTGGCCGCAAACGCCATCACCAGCGTGACCGACAACCCCTACATCATCGCCCTGCTCATCGATGTCATCATTCTGGTTCTGGGCTGCATCATGGATATGGCTCCCATCATCCTGATCGCTACCCCCATCCTGCTGCCCATTGCAACCTCCATCGGCATCGACCCCATCCAGTTCGGTATCATCGTGGTGCTGAACTGCGGCATTGGCCTGCTGACTCCTCCTGTCGGCGCTGTCCTGTTCATCGGCTCTGCCGTTGCAAAGCGCCCCATGGAAAAGGTCGTCAAGGCTACCCTGCCGTTCTACCTGTGCATGTTCATCGCCCTGCTGTTGCTGACCTTTATCCCCGACATCAGCCTGGCCATCCCCAAGCTGCTGGGCGGCTACGTCAGCCCCATTGCAAGCCCGCTGGGCCCGGTGTTCATCCACTGATAAGCGTGTGAACAGGTTTCTTCTCCTGAAACAATAACGTACCTGAAAGAACCATCCCCATGGCGTGATCTCCGCGCCGGGGGATGGCTCTTTGTTTACAGAGCGGGTCAAACCGGTCTGCATTCTGTAATTGCCACTTGACCCAACCCGTGGTATAATGAAAGAATCGAATACTATGGGAACAAAGGACAGGGGTCAGAACAGAAAATGGCAAAACGAAAGCGAAAAACAACTGCAAAGCGCGCGTCTGCACGCAGAAAAAGCCGGGCCGAGGAGCGGATGCCGGCGGGGCTGGGCACCCTGTTTGTGGGGCTGCTGCTCATCGTGCTGGCGTTCGTGGAGGGGGACTCCGTCTGGAAGAGCGCCCACCAGATCCTATTCGGGCTGTTCGGCTGCGGCAGCTTTGTGCTGGGCGCGGCGGTGTGCTATCTGGCCATCCTCTACACCCGGGGGCAGGACCTGCTGATGCAGGTGTTCAAGCTGCTGCTGGGGCTGATCTTTGCCAGCGGCACGGTCATCGTGTTTTCGGATATCCCCGCCGACCTGACCGCTGCCCAGATGATCGCTGCCTGCTACCAGAACGGCGCGAACGCCTGGCTGGGCGGCGGCGTGCTGGGCACTCTGCTGGGCGGCAACCTGCTCCTGCTCTGCGGGCGGCCTGCGGCCAATCTGGTCATGGCGGTGCTGGCCTTGTGCGCCAGCCTGTATATTTTTGATATCACCCCTGCCGAGTGCTGGCAGTGGCTCTGCAATGTGGGCGGCGGTGTGCATGAAAAAGGCGTGGCGGTCTATGAGCAGAACGCCGCCCGCCGTGCCGAACGCCTTGCGGCCCGGCAGGCGGGAGAGGATGACCGCGCCGAGGAACCTGCGGACGACTGCGATGACAATTACGATGAGGAAGACGTGCCCGGCGGCATTCCGGTGCCCGGGTGGCTGTCCGGCGTGTTCAGCTGGGGCCACAAGGTGACCAAGGAGATGGAAGGCGAAGCGGAACCTGCTCCCGTGGATGATTCTCTGGGCTACGAGCCGCCTGCGCCGGTGGAGCCGGAACCGGCTCCCGCTCAGCCTGCCCCAGCCTTTGAGCCGGTCAAAGTGACCTCCAACCATCCCCGCGCGGCGTTTGATATTGATCTTGGGCCGGATACCTCTGTTTCCGAGGGCGGCAGCGAGCCCATTGAGCCCATCATCATCGGGCCGGGCGGCACCTTTGGGCAGGACCCGCTCCAAAAAGCCCCGCCCCGGGCCATCGTCAAACCGGTGGTGCCGGATGCCGTGGAGACTGCCGCCGAGGATTTCTTCACGCCCGCCGGATCGCCTGCTCCGGCCCCTGTGGTGAACCCCACCGTGCCGCCTGCGGCCCCGGAAGCCCCTGCGGCTGCACCGGCAGAGCCCGTGCAGCCTGAGATGCCGGTGTTCCAGACCCCCACCCTGCCCACTACGGACGAGCCGGTGGTGCCGGTGCGGGTCAGCGCGGAAAACGCGGTGGCCATGCGCAGTGAACCGGACGAGGACGGCTGGATCAGCATTACCAGCGAACCGGTGGAGGAAAAAGACCTGAACACGCTGGTGGCGGCTGCCATGGAAAAACCCGCCGCAGGCGAGCAGGCTGCCGCCACCGCCCCGGCCGAGGAGCCGGAGGTGGTGGAGACCTTCCAGTATCAGTACCCCAGCATCGAGCTGTTTGAAAAGTCTGCCGAGGAGGGTGACCCCGGTGCCCAGGACGAGCTGAAGGCCAACGCCCAGAAGCTGGTGGACACGCTGGAAAGCTTCGGCGTGCGCACCCGGGTGCTGGATATCTCGCGGGGACCCTCCGTTACCCGGTACGAGGTCCAGCCCATGGCGGGCGTGAAGATCAGCCGCATCACCTCGCTGGCCGATGATATCGCCCTGAACCTTGCCGTGGCCGATGTCCGCATGGAAGCACCCATCCCCGGCAAGCCTGCCGTGGGCATCGAGGTGCCCAACCACAAAAAGACCCCCGTTTTTATCCGCAGTGTCTTTGAAAGCCAGGCCTTCCTGCGGATGACTTCGCCCTTGGGCGTGGCGCTGGGCAAGGACATTGCCGGTGTGGCCCAGGTGGCCGACCTGTGCAAGATGCCCCATCTGCTCATCGCGGGCAGCACCGGCAGCGGTAAATCTGTCTGTGTGAACAGCATCATCATCAGCATTCTGTTCCGCTCCAGCCCCGAGGACGTGAAGCTCATGCTCATTGACCCCAAGGTGGTGGAGCTGGCTGAATACAACGGCATCCCCCACCTGCTGATGCCTGTCATCACCGAGCCGAAAAAGGCGGCGGGTGCTCTGAGCAGCGCGGTGCAGGAGATGGAGCGCCGCTACCACCTGTTTGCGGAAAACAATGTCCGTGACATCAAATCCTTCAACAAGCTGGCGGCCACCGACCCCATGCTGGAAAAGATGCCCTATATCGCCATCATCATCGACGAGCTGGCCGATCTGATGATGGTCGTGGGCAAGGACGTGGAGGATTCCATCTGCCGGATTGCCCAGAAGGCCCGTGCCGCCGGAATGCACCTCATCGTTGCCACCCAGCGCCCCAGTGTGGATGTCATCACCGGCCTGATCAAGGCCAACATCCCCAGCCGCATTGCCTTTGCTGTGTCCAGCCAGGTGGACAGCCGTACCATTCTGGATGGTGCCGGTGCTGAGAAGCTGCTGGGCCAGGGCGATATGCTCTTTATGCCTGTGGGCGCGCCCAAGCCGGTGCGTATCCAGGGTACCTTTGTGCGGGATGAGGAGATCAGCCGCGTGCTGGACTTCATCAAGCAGAGCGCCACCGTCCAGTACGACGAGGCCATGATCGAAGCCATGGAAAAGCACGCCATTCAGGATGGCAAGAAGGGCGCATCCTCTGCAGATGCGGATGAGGAGACCGGCAGCGACCCGATGCTCAAGCAGGCCGTTGAGGTGGTCATCGATGCCGGGCAGGCATCCACCAGCCTGCTGCAGCGCCGCTGTAAGCTGGGCTATGCCCGCGCCGCCCGCATCATGGATGAGATGGAGCAGAAGGGCATCATCGGCCCCTATGAGGGAGCCAAGCCCCGCGCTGTCCTCATCAGCCGCCAGCAGTGGCTGGAAATGCAGATGAATCAGCCGGAGGAATAAGAACACAAGCAACACTTCTCTTGGCTCCCTGTCAGGGGAGCAGACAGAGAGGTTTAACCAGTGAGGAACACTATGGACAACTCTTCCCCGATCTATACCGAATTTCTTCCCATCAGCCGGGCGGACATGGAAGCCCGGGGGTGGGATCAGCTGGACTTTGTGGTAGTGGGCGGCGATGCCTACGTTGACCACCCCAGCTTTGGCACCGCCATCATCAGCCGCCTGCTGGAGGCCGAGGGCTATAAGGTCGGCGTGCTGGCCCAGCCCCGCTATTCCGACTGCGAGGACTTCAAGCGGTTCGGCAGGCCGAAGTACGGCTTTTTCATCGGCGGCGGCAACGTGGACAGCATGGTGAGCCACTACTCTGTGGCAAAAATTCCGCGTGCCGAGGACGAATACTCCCCCGGCGGCATCGGCGGCGCGCGGCCTGACCGCAGCGCCACCGTTTACACCAGGCTGGCCAAGGAGGCCTACCCCGACCTGCCCGTGATCCTGGGTGGTCTGGAGGCTTCTCTGCGCCGGTTTGCCCACTACGATTACTGGCTGGACACCGTTCTGCCCAGCATTGCGGAGGACTCCGGAGCCGATCTCATCAGCTTTGGCATGGGTGAGCACCAGACCGTGGAGATCGCCCGGCGGCTGGCGGCAGGGGAGCCGGTGGAGTCCATCACCGATGTGGACGGCACCTGCTACCTGACCGACTTCGACCACCTGCCCGAAAAGTATGTGGAGTGCGCCGGTTTCCGGAAAGTGGCCTCCGATAAGGTGGCCTACGCCAAAGCCTGCCGCATCCAGATGGACAATCAGGATGTGGTCAGCGGCCAGATCATTGTCCAGAAGCAGAGTGAAAAGTATCTTGTGCAGAACATCCCGGCAAAGCCGCTGGTGCGCTGGGAGCTGGACAAGGTGTATGCGCTGCCCTACACCCGCCGCTACCACCCCATCTATGAGAGCATGGGCGGCGTGCCTGCCATCCGGGAGGTGCAGTTCTCCATCATCCAGAACCGCGGCTGCTTCGGCGGCTGCAACTTCTGCGCCATCCAGCTGCATCAGGGCCGCCGGGTCACCAGCCGCAGTGCCGACAGCATCGTGGCCGAGGCCGAGCGGATGACCCACGAGCCTGATTTCAAGGGCTACATCCACGATATCGGCGGCCCCACCGCCAACTTCCGGTTCCCGTCTTGCCGGGAGCAGATGCTGCGGGGCATGTGCAATGGCGGCAAGCACTGCCTGGCCCCCACCACCTGCTCCCACATGATCGTGGATCACAGCGATTACCTCAAGATCCTGCGCCGTGTCCGGGAACTGCCCGGCGTGAAAAAGGTGTTCATCCGCAGCGGCATCCGGTTCGATTACCTGATGGCTGACCCGGACGACACCTTCTTCAAGGAGCTGGTGGAGTATCACGTCTCCGGCCAGCTGAAGGTGGCCCCGGAGCACTGCGCCCCCAATACACTGGCCTACATGGGCAAGCCGCCCATCCAGACCTTCAACAAGTTCAAGGATAAGTTCTACGAGCTGAGCAAGAAGGCGGGCAAAAAGCAATACCTTGTGCCCTACCTGATGTCCAGCCATCCGGGCAGCACCCTGAGCGATGCCGTCTATCTGGCCGAGTATCTCTACAAAAACCACATGCGCCCCGAGCAGGTGCAGGATTTCTATCCCACCCCCGGCACGGTGAGCACCTGCATGTTCTACACTGGCCTTGACCCCTACACCCTCAAGCCTGTGTTCGTGGAAAAGACTGCGGAGGGAAAAGCGCTCCAGCGTGCCCTGCTCCAGTATTACGAGCCCCGCAATGCCGAAAAGGTCATCAAGGCGCTGAAAATGACCCACCGGGAGGACCTGATCCCGCTGCTGGTGCCCGCCGAGGGCCGCCGCGCGGTCCAGCGCTCTGCCCGCCGGGCCGAGCCTGCCGAGGTGACCATCCACAACGACGGCACCTATACTGTCCGCCCCAACAAGGGCAGGGGAGGCAGGAATCAAAGCCGCGGAACCGCCCCGGCCCGCACCGCAGGCGGCCGCCAGCCCAGCCCCGGCGCACGCTTTGCGCCCAACGGCACGGCACCCCGTAAGCCGAAGAACGATCAACAGAAAGAGAATACAGCGTGGAAAACTTCAAAAAAGAAAAAGTAAGCTTTTGGCGGCGCATTGCCGCTCTGGCCCTGGCGGCGGCGCTGGCCCTAGGCCTTGCCGCCTGTGATGCCTCGGCGGTGGTTCCAGGCAGCAGCACTCCTACGGTCAGCACTGCCCAGCCTGCCGGAGACGGCCAGACCGCCAACTTTGAGATGCACTTCCTGGATGTGGGGCAGGCCCTGAGCGTGCTGGTGGAATGTGACGGCCAGTATATGCTCTACGACGGCGGCAACGTGGACGATGGCAGCTATGTCGTCTCTTACCTGCAGAATCTCGGCGTGGAGGAGCTGCAGTATGTGTTCTGCTCCCACGCCCACGAGGATCATGTGGGCGGCCTGTCCGCTGCGCTGGCCTATTTCCCGGCAGACCATGTGTATAGCCCCGTGACGGAAGCCTCCACCAAATGCTTTCAGGATTTCGTCAAGTACACCGGGCAGCAGGGCATGCAGGTGGAGGTGCCCGCTGCGGGCACGGTCTGGCCGCTGGGCAGTGCCACTGTGACCATGCTGGGCCCTGTGGCGCAGTATGACAACACCAACGATACCTCCATCGTTCTGCGGGTGGATTACGGCTCCACCAGCTTTCTGCTCACCGGCGATATGGAATCGGATGCGGAGCGCGACCTTGTGAACAGCGGTGCCAACCTGAAGGCAGATGTTCTGCAGGTGGGCCACCACGGCTCCAGCACCAGCACGAGCTACATCTTCCTGAACGCCGTCCTGCCCGAGATGGGAATCATCTCCTGCGGTGTGAACAACAAGTACGGCCACCCCCACGAGGAGACCCTGAGCATCCTGCGGGATGCGGGTGTGGATGTTTACCGCACGGACCTGCTGGGGGCCATCGTGATCGGTTCCGATGGACAGAACTATACCATCCGCACCGAGAAAACGGCCACCGATGCCGAGCTTAACCCCACCGACCCGGCGGCATCGTCCACCGCGCAGCAGGGGTATATCGGCAACGTGAACAGCAAAAAGTTCCACCTGCCCAGCTGTGCCAACCTCCCTGCGGAGAAGAACCAGATACTCTTCTCCAGCTACGAGGAGGCCATTGCGGCAGGGTACAGCCCGTGCTCGAGCTGCATCAAGTAAAAGCCATATCAAACAAGCAGCGCCCTGCCGGTTTACCCTGGCAGGGCGCTGCTGTTTTCTGGGATCATTTTTTTCGCTTCTTGAAATCGACCGGCAGCGTTGTCCACCGCTTCCGGAAGAGGTACGCCGCATCCTTGGGCTGACGCTGGCGGGTAAAGATGCCTTTTTTGTTGCCGTCCACCCGCAGGATGCCCTCGGTGGTCTGGAAATCGGCAAAATTCCACACCAGCTCACCCTGCACGAAATCGTAGTGGTCGAACACGGCGTGGGTCATCTCCAGATATTCATTCTGGTACTCGGCACTCCACATCACGCTGGGGAGCTTGTGTGCACCGCTCAGGTTGTCGGTGCCGTACTCAGTGAAGATGAGCGGGCGGCCATGCAGGACTTTTGCCCAGCCGTCCATCTCATGGTGGAAGGCGGCTTCGGCATCCGCCAGCCCGGCCCCGCCCAGTACATACCAGCCGTAGTAGCGGTTCAGGCTGACGAAATCGGCAAAGCGCTGGCCCTTGCTGGTGTCGGGCAGGCTGGTCATCAGGACCGTATAAGTACGGGGGCGCTTCTGGGGGTCGAGGCGGCGGGCCAGCTCGAACAGGGGCTTGAAGTATTCCTCGGTGCCCGCGCTGGTGCACTGAGGCTCGTTGAGCAGGCTCCATGCGATGACCGAGGGGTGGTTTTTGTCCCGGTCAATCATATCGGTCAGAGCTGCCTTGTGGTTCTTGAGCAGCGCAGGCGTGGTCTCCTTCTCAAAAAAGCCCTGCTGCCTGCCGTTGCCCTGATTGGCGGCCAGGAAGTTGGCCGTGCTCTGCATAAAGCCCACGGCGGGGACTTCGTCGATGATGAGGAAGCCCTCCTCATCGGCCATCTGGTAGATCTCCTCAGCGTAGGGGTAGTGGCTGGTGCGGAAGCAGTTTGCGCCAATCCACTTCATCAGCTCGAAATCCCGCTTGACGGTGGGCAGGTCGAGCCCGCGGCCCCGGATGTCGGCATCCTCGTGCCGGCCGAAGCCCCGCAGATAGACCGGGCTGCCGTTGAGCAGGAAACGCCCGTGCCGGATCTCAAAGGTGCGAATGCCGATCCGGTCCAGATACTCGTCCACCACCGCGCTGCCCTCGTGGATGCGGATGACCAGATCGTAGAGATAGGCGGCGTGGACGTTCCACAGCTTGGCGTTTTTGACCACCAGCGTGCCGGTGGTGCCGGAGCTTTCGGCCACCCGGGTGGTGCCGTCGTAAAGCTCCACAGTCACGGGGTGGGTGCCGTTGGTGGTTACGGTATAGTCGATCTCGGCCCCGGTCTCGGTCAGGCGGTATCGGGTGGAATAGTCCAGCACCCGCTCCTTGGGCAGGGCCATCAGCCAGACGGGCCGGTGGATGCCGGAGTAGTTGTAAAAATCAAAGTAGGGGGCGGCGATCTTTCTGCCATCTGCAAGGGTGCGGGTGGTGCCTGCGGGCAGCATCGTCTCGCTGAGCTCGTTATTCGCCAGAACACTGAGCTTGTTGAACTGGTTGTAGCGCACGATGTTGGTCACGGTGGCATCAAAGGGCAGGAAGCCGCCCTCGTGCTGGGCCACCTCCACGCCATTGACGAAGACCCGGGCCCGGTGGGTGACCGAGCCAAACCGGAGAACGATGTCCCAGCCGCTCCATTCCGCAGGGACAAAAAAGCTGGTCTCGTACCAGAAATCACCGCAGTATTCGCGGGAGGCCTTGTCGGTGAACAGGTCGCAGAAGGAGGCGGGCACCGGCATGGAAAGAGAGGAGGGCAGGTCCAGCGCCCATCCGGCCTCCACACCCTTGCTCTCGGGGTCGAAGCTGAAACGCCACATCCCGTCCAGGCCGATGAGACGGCGGGTGGTGGTAGCGCGGGGATACAGCAGGGAGCGGTTCATCAGGATGACCTCACATTCATCAGCCCGGCGGCATTTTGCGTGCCACAGGGGCGTTTATTGTCTTTGTACCCAGTATGACAGAAATTTTATAAAAGGGATAGAAAGATTTTTGAATAAATCCAGACTTTTTTCAGGAAAACAGGCGCTGCTCTGGGCAGAATACCTATTATCTCCGGCCTGGTTTAAAAACTTCCGTAAAGAGTGCCACAAAAAGTGAATGCTGGGAAAAAGAGGAAAAACAGAATGTGAACGAACTGTGAAAATGTACAAAAACAATACCTTAAAATTGTACGAATTCACCTAAAAAATATTCTAACATTTTTTGATAAAAGTTTGTCATAATATTGGAGTACAAACTTGGATACAGCAGAAGAGACGCTGTACCGTTTGAATTGACCACCGAAGGAGAATACAATGGCAAATGAAATGCAAAAGACCACCCCGTTTGGGATGCGGGACAAGGTCGGCTATATGTTCGGCGATTTCGCCAACGATTTTACTTTTATCCTGTCGTCCAGCTTCCTGATGAAGTTCTATACCGACGTGATGGGCGTGAGCGCCGGTGTTGTGGGCATGATCATGATGATCGCCCGCTTTGTGGATGCCTTTACCGATGTGACCATGGGCCAGATCGTGGATCGCTCCAAGCCCACCAAGGACGGCAAGTTCCGCCCCTGGCTCAAGCGGATGTGCGGCCCTGTGGCCATCGCATCCTTCCTCATCTTCCAGTCCGGTCTGGCCGGGATGTCCTACGGCTTCAAGGTGGCATGGCTCTTTGTGACCTATATCCTGTGGGGCTCCATCTTCTACACCTCCGTCAACATCCCTTACGGCTCCATGGCTTCCGCCATCTCTGCTGACCCCAAGGACCGCGCAGAGCTGTCCACCTGGCGTACCATCGGCAGCACCCTGGCCAGCCTTGTGATCGGCGTTGGCACCCCCATGGTGGCTTACGTCACCGTCAATGGCCAGACGGTCCTCTCCGGCAGCCGCATGACCATCATTGCAGGCGTTTTCTCTGTCTGCGCCATCCTCTGCTACCTGCTCTGCTTCAACCTGGTGCGTGAGCGTGTGGATGTGCCCGCCAACAACAGCAAGATGGACATTGGCAAGATGCTCAAGAGCGTGTTCACCAACCGTGCCCTGCTGGGCATCATTGCTGCCGCCCTCTTCCTGCTGCTGGCCATGCTGACCATGCAGGGTATGGCAGGCTATGTGTTCCCCAACTTCTACGGCAGCGCCGCCGCCCAGTCTACCGCTTCTCTGCTGAGCAGCGTGCTGATCCTGCTCGTCTGCGCACCCTTTGCCTCCAAGCTGGCCAACCGGTTCGGTAAAAAAGAGCTGGCCACTGTATCCTGCATCGTGGCCACGGTGCTGGAGGTCATCTGCTTTGTTCTCAAGCCCACCAATGTCTGGGTCTATGTCGGCTTCTTCTGCGCCGCCTTCATCTGCCTGGGCTTCTTCAACACCATCATCTGGGCAATGATCACCGATGTCATCGATGATTCCGAGGTCCGCAACGGCATCCGTGAGGACGGCACCATCTATGCGGTCTACTCCTTTGCCCGCAAGCTGGGTCAGGCGTTCTCTTCCGGCCTGACCGGCGGCCTGCTGACCATGATCGGTTACAGCGCCGCCACTGCCTTTGACCCGGAGGTCACCATGGGCATCTTCAACATCTCCTGTATTGCCCCCGCCATCGGCTTTGTGGCCGTGGCCCTGAGCCTGTTCTTCATCTACCCCCTGACCAAACAGAAGGTGGAGGAGAACGTGGCCGCACTGGCACAGCGCCATAATAAGTAAGGAAACGGATCAAGCCGCCCACGGGAAATTCCTGTGGGCGGCTTGTTTCTGCTTCAAAATTGATGTATACTAATATATCAGGAATGATACAACGGCACGAGCGGAACAACAGGAAAAAGGAGCGGTGTACGATGCGGGTGGATCCCTTGCAGATCCTTACAAAGCTGGCAGCGGTGCAGAATATCCCGACCCGGCGGGTCACCCCGCCCTTTGAGGGGTTGGAAGAGTTTGACTACGGCCTGCGGCGATCGCTGGACCCCCAGTTCGACTGGCAGGAGTTCGGCCAGCTGCTGCTGGACAGCACCCCTGAAAATACCCTGCTGCTGGTGGAGGGCACCTTTGAGCTGCACTTTGCCCTGTTCCGCATCCCCGATGAAAAAAACACGGTCTTTCTCATTGGACCCTGGACGGTGGGCCCCCGCACCCCGAGCGCCCGCAAATGGGTCAGGCGCTATCTGGGGGAAGCCGGAGAGGCCGCTGTGCAGGAGTACTACAACGGCGTGAAGATCCTGGAGGCCAGCGATTTCTATGGAGCTTTGCGGGTTGTGGTGGATACGATGTTCGGCTGCACTGTCCCGGTGCAGGAGCTGAAGGAATTCCTGCCCTTCCAGTTCCACCCGGATACCCGCTATTTCCACGAGCCGGAGTTCCAGAAGGAGATCCCGGTCACCATGCTGGAGCAGCGGTACGAATCGGAGAACCGCATTCTGGACGCGGTGGCCCGGGGCGATGAGGAAGCCGCCATCGAGGCCATGCACCAGCACTCCCGCTTTACCTACGGCGGCCGGTTCGAGGGGACGCTCTACCAGCAGAAGAACAAGATGATCGTGCTGAACACCCTGCTGCGCAAGGCCATTGAACCCAGCAAGGTGCATCCCTATTATATCGATGCCATTTCCAGCAAGTACAGCCGCATCATTGAGGAAGCCAACGAGGTGCCCAACGAGATGATGTGGCAGATGACGCGGGATTACTGTGCCTATGTCCGCCGCTACTCGCTGAAGGAGTATTCGCCCGCGGTGCAGAAGGTGATGAACTACGTCAACCTGAACGTGGCCGAGCCGCTGACGCTGAAAAGTCTGGCCGCAATGTGCTTCATCAGCCCATCGTACCTGTCGGCATTGTTCAAGCAGGAGACCGGCAGCACTCTGATCGATTATATCAACACCCAGCGCGTCAACCGCGCGGCCCAGCTGCTGGTGCAGAACAACCACACCATTGCCGCCGTGGCCGAGGAAGTGGGCATTCTGGACGTGAATTATTTTACAAAGATCTTCAAAAAGACGCTGGGAGTCACCCCCACCCGCTACCGCCGCGAACACAAAGAAAAGTGAAAAATGAAAAAAATGCCCGGTTTTTCCCGGAAATGTACGTTTTGTGCAAAACTCCCGGGAAAAAACGGGCATTTTCTGTACAGAGAAATTTGTTGCATGAACAGAACGATGTTGTAACCATTTTGAAAGGATTTATGGATTTTTGGCATGGAATTTGGATGTATGTTGCATTTTTGACTGATTTTGTGCTTGATAGCAAAAAGAATGTTGTACACAACAATATCAACTGTGAAGAGTGCACAAAGAAACGACCGGAATCTTGTGAACTTGTCCCATTGCGAATGATTTTCCAGATGGTTATAATACAAACAGAAACCATGGAACACACATGTAAGTATATTCCATGAGATGCTGTGATATGCGAATGAAGGAGAACAAGATTATGAAAATGATTTCCCGTCGTGACTTTATGAAGGCTTCTGCTGTTGTGGGTGCTGCCGGCGTTCTGACCGCCTGCGGCGGCTCCTCCAGCTCCACTGCTGCTTCCTCCACCGCCGCTTCCTCTGCAGCTGCTTCTTCTGAGGCTGCAACCGGCAGCGCAAACGTCGGTGTCTGCATCTATCAGTTTGCTGATAACTTTATGACCCTGTACCGCACCGACCTGGAAGAGTACCTGAAGGATAAGGGCTACGCCGTGACCATCGTTGACGGCAAGAACGACCAGAACACCCAGACCGAGCAGATCAACACCTTCCTGCAGCAGGGCGTTGACGTTCTGATCATCAACCCTGTTCAGACCACCTCTGCACAGACCATCGTGGATACCATTTCTCCCTCCGGCACTCCCATCGTCTTCATCAACCGTGAGCCTGAAAAGGCTGTTCTGGATTCCTACGCAGGCAAGTGCTGCTACGTTGGCGCTGACGCACGTCAGTCCGGTACTTACCAGGGCGAGCTGATCCTGGAGACCGAGACCCAGGGCGATATCAACGGCGACGGCAAGATCACCTACATCATGTGCAAGGGCGACCCCGAGAACATCGATGCTCAGTACCGCACCGAGTACTCCATCAAGGCTCTGACCGATGCCGGCAAGGAAGTGGAGTGCCTGTACGAGTACCTGGACAACTGGGATCAGACCACCGCACAGCAGGACGTTGCAAACGCTCTGGCACAGTACGGCGAGAAGATCGAAGTTGTGTTCTGCAACAACGACGCAATGGCTCTGGGCGCTCTGCAGTCCATCGAGCAGGCTGGCCGTACCGTTGGCAAGGACATCTACCTGGTCGGTGTTGACGCACTGAAAGAGGCTGTCCAGAATGTTGTTGACGGCAAGATGACCGGTACCGTTCTGAACGACGACGTGGGCCAGGCTACCGCTGCTGCCGAGGCTACTCAGCTGTTTGTTGAGGGCAAGGACGTTGAGGAGTACTACTGGGTCGACTACGTCAAGGTCACTACCGAGAACGCAGCACAGTACCTCTAATTCCTGTAGCACAAAACTCACGTTTGCAAGGTACGCAGTGAGTCCTATGGCTTGGTAAAAGCTTAAAAGCGCGTGCGTGCGAGATTTCTCTCGGGCGCACGCGCCTTCTTTTAGAAAGGACGCACCGCGCGGCCTGCAAATTGCAAGATAAGGAGGCTCTGCGGAATGTCAGAATACCGTCTGGTAATGAAAGGCGTGGTCAAGACCTTCCCCGGCGTAAAAGCGCTGGACCACGCGCAGTTGGAGCTCCGCCCCGGTAAAGTTATGGCCCTGATGGGCGAAAACGGTGCCGGTAAGTCCACCCTGATGAAGTGCATGTTCGGCATTTACAAGATGGACGAGGGCGAGATCGAATACGAGGGAGAAAAGGTCGTTATTGCGAACCCGTTGGAAGCACTGGGTCGCGGCATTGCCATGGTGCATCAGGAGCTGCAGCCCATTCCGGCCCGTACCGTGGCTGAGAATATCTGGCTGGGCCGCTACCCCACCAAAAAGATTGGCCCCATCACCATTGTGGACCACAGCAAAATGTATGCCGATACCGATGCACTGCTGAAGAAGCTGAAGCTGCAGATCAATTCCCACGCAAAGCTGGGCAGCCTGAGCATTGCCCAGATGCAGATGGTGGAAATTGCAAAGGCTGTTTCCGCAAACTGCAAGGTGCTGATCCTGGACGAGCCCACCTCCTCCCTGACCGCCAACGAAGTGGAATCGCTGTTCCGCATCATGCGTGAGCTGAAGGAGCAGGGCGTTGCTCTGGTCTACATCAGCCACAAGATGGACGAGATCAAGGTGATCGCGGACGAAGTCACCATCATGCGCGATGGCCAGTACATCGGTAAGTGGGACGTTGCCAACATGACCAAGGAAGAGATCATTGCAAAGATGGTCGGCCGTGAGCTGTCCAACCTGTTCCCCCCGCTGGAGAACGTGCCCTCGGACGAGGTCATGATGAAGGTGGAGGACTTCACCTCCATCCATCCCCGCTCCTTCCGCCATTGCAGCTTTGAGCTGAAAAAGGGCGAAATTCTGGGCGTTGCCGGTCTGGTGGGCGCACAGCGCACCGAGCTGATGGAAGGCATCTTCGGCCTGCGTGCCCATACCTCCGGTAAGGTGTGGATCAAGGGCGAAGAGGTCAACATCAAGCAGCCCCGCGATGCCATCCGCAAGAGCGTTGCTCTGCTGACTGAGGACCGCCGTGCTACCGGCATTCTGGGCGTGCTGAGCGTTGCCGATAACATCTCCATCGCTTCTCTGGACGCCCTGCGCAAGGGCCCCATCATGCTGGACAACAAGAAGATCCTGAATCTGGTGGCCACCAACAAAGAGAAGATGGCCATCAAGGTGCCCAGCCCCAAGACCCAGATCAAGAGCCTGTCCGGCGGCAACCAGCAGAAGGTGCTGATCGCCCGCTGGCTGGCAAATAACCCCGATGTCCTGATCCTGGACGAGCCCACCCGCGGCATCGACGTTGGTGCAAAGTACGAGATCTACTGCATCATTGCCGATCTGGCCAAGCAGGGCAAGAGCATCATTATGATCTCCTCTGAAATGAGCGAGATCATTGGCATGTCCAACCGCGTCATGGTCATGTGCGATGGCCGCGTCACCGGCTTCATCGACGGCAAGGACGCGACCCAGGAGAACATCATGGAGCTGGCTACCCAGTTTGAGACCGCGCCCGAAACGGCAGCGGCCAATCAGTAAACAAGGAGGCTGTCTATTGTGGAAGCTACCAAGAAATTAACGGGTAAATCCGTAAAGAAATGGCTGGGCAACAACGCCATTATCGTTCTGATGCTGCTCGTCTCTCTGTTCGTCGGCATCATCCATCCGAACTTTTTTGCACCTGCAAACCTGATCAACCTGTTCAAGAACGTGTCCATCCGCTACATCATCGCGCTGGGCATCTCCGGCTGTCTGATCACCACCGGCAACGACCTGTCCGCAGGCCGTCTGGCTGGTTTTGCTGCCTGCCTGGCCTGCATCTTTGCGCAGACCGAGGGCGCTGCCGGTAAGTTCTACCCCAACATGCCCACTCTGCCCACCCCTGTGGTGTTCATTCTGGTCATTGCCATCTGCGCCA
>OIZS01000157.1_pt1 | contig 35282 bp, 40 predicted proteins | sample 1588641 | NCBI WGS metagenome assembly OIZS01 (sample SAMN03283240) | human gut metagenome | biome: human-associated habitat; material: feces | host: Homo sapiens | place: Peru | collected 2012
GCCTGACCGACATCACCGATGGGTACGCTCACACTGCCACCGCCTCCGTGGGCGACACGGTGGATTATCAGATCATCAGCACATTGCCCACCATCACCTCCAAGGCATCCAGTCTAACCGAGTACACATTTGTGGACACCATGAGCAAGGGTATTCGCTATAACAAGAACGATGTGGTCATTGAGTTCTTTAAGGATGCTGGCTGTGCCGACAAGATCACCACATGGGATGAAAGCTCCGGCAAATTCGCCGTGGCTTACGATGACGCGGCCAACACTATGGCCATCCGCATGACCGATACAGGTCTGAGCGAGATCAACGAGGCGGCCACCGCGTACATCGACAGCGTAAAGTGCGGTTATTCCGACTGCACCATGCGGATCACCTACGCCGCTACCCTGACCGCCGACGCACAGATGGGCGATACCGACAATCCCAATGAGGTCGAGCTGACATGGCGCAGAACGAATAATACCTATTTTGATACCCTCAAGGACTGCTGCCATGTCTATACCTACGGTGTTGACGTACTCAAGCGGTTTTCTGACAACGGCGGCAACCTGCGGAACGTGAAGTTCCGGCTGCACAATGACACCGACGACTGCTACATCATCGCAGACCTGAAGGATGGCGTGTACTACGCCAAGGGCTTTGCCGCAAAGAAAGCTGATGCTACTACGTTCATTCCCAATGCACAGGGTCACATCGTGGCCAAGGGACTGGAGGATGACGCCTATTCGCTGACTGAGATTGCCACAGACAAGGGCTATGTGCTGCTGAAGGACGCGGTCAAGATCGTCATTACCACCAAGGGAAATGGTGTCTGCGAGAAGTGCGGCGCAAAGCTGCTGACCGCCTCCGCCACCGTCAACAGCAAGGATGCCAGCATGAGTGAGGGCAACGCCATTGTGCCGCTGACTGTGGTCAACAACCCCGGTTTCGACCTGCCCAAGACCGGCGGCTACGGCACTTGGATGTTCACTATCGGCGGTGTGGCCCTGCTGGGTGCTGCGGCTTTCATCGTGGTGAAGTCCCGCAAGCATAAGAGCGAGCAGTGAAACGCTGGCTACTGGCGGCGGCTTGCGGTGTTGTGGCGCTGGGGCTTCTGCTTTACCCGCTGGTGGGAGAACTTCTGAGTGAAAAGTATCATTCGGATGTGGAAACCACCTACACCGAGGCCATTGCAGATACCGACGACGCCGAGCTGACTGCCCAGCGTGAGGCCGCAGAGCAGTACAACGCCATGCTGTCCGGCGCAACTATCACTGAGGGAGGGGCATCCGCCCCTCCCTTGGCCTATGACGAACAACTCATGGTGGGCGGCGTCATGGCCTATGTGGGCATCCCTAAAATCAACATATATCTGCCGATACAACACGGCACGGACGCGGACACACTGGAGCGTGCCGCGGGTCATGTGGTGGGCACATCTCTGCCGGTGGGCGGCGCAAGCACCCACGCGGTGCTGTCGGCACACAGCGGCATGGCGAGTTCCAAGCTGTTTTCGGACATCGACCAGCTTGCGGCGGGCGATGTGTTTTACATCCATGTGCTGGGCGAGGTGCTGGCATACAAGGTAGACGCCATCCACACGGTACTGCCCACGGACACAAGCCTGCTGCAAATTGAGGAGGGTAAGGATTTGGTCACGCTGGTGACATGTACGCCTTTCGGAATCAACACCCACCGGCTTTTAGTTCGAGGGCACCGTGTTCCTTACACTCTCGAACAGGAAGTATCTGCTGCAGAAGAAAAGCCCGTGGCATCCTCCTGGACACAGCACTACCTCACTGGTCTTGCCGTCGGTCTTGGCGCGGTGGCGGTAATCGGTGGTGCTTACTTTTTGGTAAGGAGGGTGCGCCATGCGTAGGGCATCACTTGTACTGGCTGCGCTGTTGACCATGGCAGGAGTCTGTGTCATGCTGTGGCCGGTGTTTACGGGACACAAGCTGCAAGCCGACACAGATGCTGCCGTGCAGAGCTTCCTCGAAGAACAAAAGCCGGAGCAGCAGCACACTGAGCTGTTGGCGGCTCTACAGGAGTACAACCGGCAGCTTTACGCGGAAAAGCATTGCAACCTCACCGACCTCGAAGCCTGTGAGGAGCCTGCCGCCGACCTGACCGCTTACGGTATTGAAGATGAGATCATCGGCGTGTTGGAGATACCGACTATGGAGCTTATCATGCCTGTCTATTTGGGTGCATCCGTTGCTCACCTTGCCGCAGGCGCGGCGGTGCTGGGCAACACGTCAGCACCCATCGGTGGGGATAACACCAACTGCGTCATCGCCGGACACCGTGGCTGGCGCGGTGCGGATTACTTCCGGCATATAGACCGCTTACAGATTGGCGATACCGTTACGCTGACAAATCTATGGGAGACGTTGACCTACACGGTGGCTGATATTCGGATCATCCAGCCGCACGAGGTGGACAAGATCAAAATCCAGCAAGGACGCGACCTGCTGACGCTTCTGACCTGCCATCCTTACGCCAGCGGCGGGCGACAGCGGTATGCTGTGTACTGCGAGAGAACGGAGGTGAGATAACTATAAGCATTTTCGGCAAGGTGACCTTCGTGGGAGACGATGACATCCTCTATGACGATGCAGACGCCTTCCTGGACTGCATCCGGGAGGAACTGCCCTATCGGGACACCACAGGGTTTCGCTATGAAGTCCTGACAGACGATCCCGCTATCCGCAAGGCAGCAGATGACATCCTGTTTGACTTTCTTGGTGAGGAAAACCTCTGTGAGCTGGAAGATTACACACAGACGATGGGAGGAATTTAGTATGAACGTAAATCGGGAGATGCTGGCGTTCCTGCGGAAGCAGTACCCTGTGGGTACACGCATCCGGCTGGACTCCATGCAGGATCCGTACGCACCGGTGGAGGCTGGCACGACGGGGAAACTGGACTATATCGACGACGCCGGGCAGTTTCATATGAAATGGGACAACGGGCGGGTGCTGGCGCTCATCCCCGGCGTGGACAGCTTTACCGTTTTACCGCCCGAGCTCAGCATGACGAAGCTGTATATGCCGCTTACCGCCGAGCTTTATGAGCCGGACGTGTATGGCAATATGCAGGAAGAACCGGAGTTGCTTACCGGACACGACCTGGCCGCGTATGAGGACAATATCCGCAGCACACTGGTGAAGTATCGGATGCCGGAGGAGGTCAACCGCGGCATCATGCACTGGTACGACGCGGCGGACAGTGTGAACGACAAGGTGCGTTCCGTCACCTTCGACGTGGAGCGGCGAAACGGCAAGCTGTGGGGTATCGCGGAATGTCAGATCAGCGGCGAGTTGTCGGCGGCAGAGCTGACCACGCTGAAGGAATATATTGAAGGACAGGCGTCGGACGGCTGGGGCGAGGGTTTCGAGCAGCATGAGATCGCCGTTGGACGTGGCAGCGAGCTGTATGTGCATCTGTGGCAGGATCACGGTTGGAACGCCCAGACGGAGCAGGAGCGCTTCCGCGCCCACTTCGAAAAGCTGCCGGAGATGTGCTTCTCGCTGCTGCCGGGCACAGGACAGCTCATCTGCATCAAACGCGGCGAAAGCGGGTACTACCCCAGCGATTGGTCTACCGGTGACGCCCACGAGAACCGCCGTATCGCGGATGAGCAGAACAGAAAGAGGGGCGTGACGCCTGCACAGGAGGAGGCTATGAAGATCGGCAGCATGTGCGGCTGGGATGTACCCGGTGCAGACCCGGACAACTGTGAGGACATCGTACAGTGCCGCGGGGGGATGGAGCTTGGATAAAAAGATTATTTCCATATACATGGGCAATCCCGACAACAGCAATCACGCGGAGCTGGAGCTGCCCGCCACGCCGTGGGAACTGGTGGATGCCATGGACAGGCTGCGTCTGTCGGAGGGACAGGAACCCTATTGGCAGGTGGAGGACATGGGCCGATATGAATTTCTCGCCCCACATCTTGATGGGTACGATTTGTACCAGTTCAACGCACTGGCAGAGAAGCTCCGTACATTCAGCGATGTGGATGCCGTGGCTTTCGAGGGTCTGGTGCAGATGGAGCTTAACAATCTGTATCAGAACAACGGCGGTGATCTGACGCTCCGGCGGGTACTGGATCTGGCATACAGCGTGGATTGCTGCCATGTGGTGCCGGGGATCACGGACGATGCCGCGCTGGGACAGTTCTACGTGGAGAACGATTTTCTCCCGGATTTGGCAACCGTGCCGGACAGCGTATTGGAAATGCTGGACTACGAGAAGATCGGCAGATCCATTCTCTGGAGGAATTGGCGAGGGAGGAGCTCTCCGTCATCGTGAGCGATCCGGATCGTGACCTGCTGATGCGGTATCTGAATATGGACGCCTACGGCGCAGCACTGTTATGGCGGGATAAGGGAGTTTTCAGTGACTACGGCTATATCTGCCGCCCGGACGGACAGCCGCTGCAAGTACCGCGGCAAGGCGTGGACATGACCATGCAGTAAAATTTAACAACAATGGGGCCGCTTTCCGAAAAGGGACGGCGATCCCTCTTTTGCGTCCTTTTCGGTAAAAGGTCACCGGAAGGGAGTGCAAGAATGACGAAGGAAACCGTCGCCCTGTATCTGGAAAATGGATTTAAGGGGCGCAGAAATGTGATCAGCAGCCGGGAATTGGAGCGTGTGCTGGGCATCAGCGGGAACGAGCTGCGGCGGCGCATCAACCTTCTGCGGCGGGACACTGTACCCATCGCGGCAGACCAGCGGGGCTACTACTTCGCGGAAACGGCGGCGGAGGTCTATGATACCATCCGCAGCTTGCAGAAAATGCGCAGCGGACTGGACGCGGCCATTTCCGGGCTGGAACGTGCGCTGGAGAAGTTCGGTGAGTAGCCGCATGATAAAGCTCATACCGTGGGTGGGCGGCAAGGCCCAGCTTATGTGGGCCATACAGATGCTGCTGCCGACGTACTACAAGACGCTGGTGGATGTGTTTGGCGGCAGCGGCATCATCACATTGAACACCTCTGTGCCGAAGGGCTGCTTACAGATCTACAACGACCTGAACCACGACCTGTATAACCTGTTCTTCTGCGTCAAACACCGGCCTATGGCCCTGACGAAGGAACTGAGCTTTCTCCCCATCAATGCCCATGATGAATTCGACATACTGTGCCGCCAGCTGCGCGGTGAGGATTTCACGCAGATGTATCTTGACGAGGAGCTGCAGCTGGCGGAGCAGATGTTCCCGCCGCCGGAGGCGGAGCAGGTCAAGTGGCTGCTGCAAAGCCGTGCGGAGTTGTCGGATGTGCGCCGTGCCGCCGCGTTCTATAAGCTGCAGCGATACAGCTTCAACGCCCACGGCGACAGTTACGGTGCAGGCCCTTGTGACATACGGCGGTTCTTTGGTGAGATATGGGCATGTTCCCATCGGCTGAAGAACGTGGCACTGGAAAACAGGGACTTCGAAGAACTCATCGCTGCCCGCAATGATCCGCAGACCTTGATCTACTGTGACCCGCCCTACTATGGGGCGGAGTGTTATGCGGTGGAGTTTCCCCGCAGCGACCACCAGCGGCTTCACGATGCGCTGGCAGCGCACAGCGGCTTTGTTATGGTGTCCTACAACAACTGCGCTTATATCCGCGAATTATACGATGATTTTTACATCTACGAGGCAGAACGTCCCAACAGCCAATCCAAGAAGAAAAACGACAAGTACAAGGAGTACATCATGACCAACTACGATGCACGCATCTTTGCGCCGCAGATGACGCTCTTTGGCGATTATGCCAACGGGGAGAGATCATGCAAGCTGGTACACATACCTGAGAAACCTTTGAGAACAATTTAGGAGGACAATACCATGAAGAACGAAATGACACTGGACAAGGCCGGCCTGACCATCCCCGGTAGTGAGCTGGCGGAATGCGGCATGGCGGGCGTAGATCTGTCTGCCCAGATGACGCACAGCCTTCTGCTGCTTATGCCTCGTGAGATGACAGCGTTACAAACGGCAGACGCACTGGCCGGACTGTTTGACGCGGCATCGCAGCTTGTGTCTGCCCTGCTGGACGCCTGTCGTATGCCCTGCTGCAAGAACTGCGATTCGGACGTGAGGGAATTCGACCTCGATGCCGTGCCTGCACCGATCCGGAAGCTGCTGCTGGATAGCGGCTGCTGCCCGGCCCTGCTGGAATGCTATCTGGAGGAGGGAGATGTGGTCTATGCTGCCGAATGAGGCAATGTACCCCTACACGGCGAAGGAGGCAAGGGACAGGGGCGAGCTGGAGGTGTGGCGTGCCAATTTTCGCACCAACTGTGCCTGTGCCGGGGCGATAGAGCTGGCGATCCATCGGGACTTTGACGGGATGCACCTCAAGGACGGCTGCGCCAAAAGCGTCATTGACCAGTACGGCTATAGGCGTGTAGGGTATGTGCTGGCCAACACCTTGCAGCTGCACGCCTATGACGGACGCTACCATGAGACCAATAAGAGATGGAGCAGCACCATCTTCGTGCCCGAGGACGGCGGACACCGGCATACCTTCCTCATTGGCAGTCATCCCGCTGTACTGGACGGGTTCGTCAGTGACTACCGAGCGGAGCTGGCAAGGCTGCGGCAGAGCCAGGACGCGCCCGCCATGGGCGAAATGACAATGTGAAGGAGGAAGCTATGAGATATGTGAAACGTGCAGTGCTGGTCTGCGGCGCAGCGGCACTGCTCTGCTGGCTGTTTTCCGTGGCGGCTTACGCCACCGGCAGCGGCGATGTTGCCGGTGCGGTGGAAAGTACATGGGCGGCGGCATCAGGGCAGATCAAGACCGTTGTCAACAATGTGGTATTCCCTGCCATTGATATGATCCTCGCCATTTTCTTCTTTGTGAAGCTGGGTACCGCCTACTTCGACTATCGAAAGACGAGTCAGTTTGAATGGACTGCACCGGCTATTCTGTTCGCGTGTCTGGTTTTTACCCTGACCGCACCGCTGTACATCTGGGACATCGTGGGTGTGTGACCGCGATGTCTGAACATTTTTCGGTTGGCTTTTTGCAGAAAGCGTGGTAAAATAGCATGGAAATGACTGAGAAAAGAGGTGGCACGATGCAGTATACGCTGATGCACAAGAACATCACAGTCCTCGATATGGAGCTGGATGAGGTGACAAGTTCTATCCAGCGGATCGACGCGGTGTATCGTTCGGAGCATCTTCCTGTGGCAACAGCCTCAAGGCGGGACGGTGTGGATCGTGCCGCGCTGAATGCGTGGTGGATCGACCGCTGCATTCCCGCCAGCCGTTCCGGTGTGCGAAAGGCACTGGAAACACTGAATCTGCCCAATACGCAGGTGTTGCTGACACGCTGCTTTGGCCTGAGCCTCTCAGACCAGTACTGGGTCAGGCCCTGGGGCAGCGACCTCCAGTGGGAGCGTATCAACTTCTTCGAAAATCCCTTCTCGGAGGACATCGGTGATGTCCTGCTGGGCAAGGCCACGGACGCGGCGAATTTCGATTTCAGTTCCCCAGATAACACGTCGGACGGTTATCTGAAAAAGCGGTGGAAGATCATAGACGGAAAACGGTGCCTGCTGAAGGCAGGTAGTAACCCCTTTATGCAGCAGCCGTTCAACGAGGTGATCGCATCACTGGTGGCGGAGAAACTGGGTATCTCCCACGTGCCCTATACGCTGCTGTGGGATGATGACACGCCCTACAGTGTCTGTGAAGATTTCGTTACGCCGGACACGGAGCTTGTCAGCGCGTGGCGCGTGATGCAGTCCATGAGAAAAGACAACAACACATCGGTCTACCGCCACTATCTGAACTGCTGCGAGGCGTTGGGTGTGGAGGGTATGGAACACGCGGTGGATCAGATGATCGTGCTGGACTACCTTATCGCCAACGAGGACAGGCATCAGAACAACTTCGGACTACTCCGCAGTGCAGATACACTGGAATGGTTGGGCGCCGCACCTATCTTCGATAGCGGCTCCTCCTTGGGGTACGATAAGCTGACACCTCAGATCCTCTCCGCCCGTGCCATTGAGTGTAAACCATTCAAAAAGACGCACCATGAACAGCTCAAGCTGGTGACCTCCTTCGGCTGGATCGACTTTGATAGGCTGAGGGGCGTTGAGCAGGATATCCGGGACATCTTGGATCAGGCCGGTGAGTATGTGGACGAGAGCCGTAAGGCTGCGATCATCTCTGCGTTTTCCTCTCGGCTTGGACAGCTGATGGCCTTGGCGAAGGTGCAGCGGCAGGAGGATGACGTGGCACAGGATGTGGATCAGGACAGGGCGCAGGACTACGGCTTTAAGATGGAGCTGTGACCTGCAGCATAATACGATAACAGGAAGCACTCTGCTGACGGCAGAGTGCTTCCTGCGTTTATGGAGGTGAGAGCTTATTTTTATTTGGGACTTTGTAGCCGATACGGTGCTGGGTCAGATCGTGGACTGGTTCTACGGTCAGATCGTGGGCTTTCTCGGCAATTTCTTTTCGGAGATGGGAAACATGGGTGCCGAGCTCTTTGCCATGAACTGGGTACAGAGCGTGGTGTTGTTTTTCTCCTATCTGGGCTGGGCGCTGTTTGCCATAGGGCTGGTGGTAGCCTGCTTCGAGTGCGGCGTGGAATATTCCGGTGGCCGCGGTAATGTCAAGGAAACGGCTTTGAATGCCATAAAGGGTTTTCTGGCGGCCTCCCTTTTTACGCAGGTACCGGTGCGTTTGTATGAGCTGGCGGTATCGCTGCAGGCCGACCTGACGGCAGGCATCACCGGCTTTGGGACGACCAGCATCGGAGACGCGGCAAAAGCGGCGCTGGAGGATTTCAACGCCGTGGAGAGCCTGACATCTTCCGGACAAATCATTCTGCGGGGCTTTGGCCCGGTGACCAGCGGACTTATGGTCATCTTCTGCCTTGCGCTGACGGCCTATGCGGTCATAAAGGTCTTCTTCGCCAACCTTAAGCGCGGCGGTATTTTACTCGTTCAGATCGCGGTGGGCAGTCTGTATATGTTCTCTGTACCGCGCGGCTATGGCGACGGATTCATACAGTGGTGCAAGCAGGTCGTGGGGCTGTGTCTCACGGCCTTTTTGCAGGCCACCATCCTTGTGGCGGGCTTGATGGTATTTAAGGATCACGCACTGCTGGGCCTGGGGTTGATGCTCTCTGCCGGTGAGATCCCCCGTATCGCCGGTGCGTTCGGACTGGATACCACCACGCGGGCCAATATCTCCTCGGCTGTCTACACGGCACAGAGCGCGGTCAGTATGGCGCGGACGGTGGTGGCCGCGGCGAAATGAGAGTTATCACTATGGGGAAGCTTATTCGAATTAAAAGGCTGCCATCTTAAAGGTGGCAGCCCTCAACAACCTTATTACTACATATTACTTATGGAAATAACGGCTCATGGTTTCCCGTTTCAGTGGTAGAACCCAATAATTTCCCATTTTGAAAATATTGAATCATGCAGACCTTCTCGTTATTTGTTTTCACAAGCCACGCATAGCCATCATCAAGGTAAAATGTATAGCTATTTCCACCAACAATCCATTCTGTGTAACCTGGCTCACCCATCAAAGTTTTTGTAATCCACGACTCACTCATTCCAATATAGGGGGCTTCAATTGGGAGCGGTGGCTCACACTCATTGATGTCGGTCGTCTGGCTGTTTGCATTTGTGTTGTTGCCATCATCTAAAACTTGTCTTTGACTAAATTCCTCAGAAGCTTTTATGTTTCCGCTGTCATAATGCGTTTTGGGAGAGGCAATATGCATTATGACAGCGAAAACAAGGGCAAGACTAAGAAACATAAACAGAAGGTGTCTGCTGGGGGCAAGCCAACTATCTGTGGACAACCTGCTGGATTTTGAGTGTTTCATCTATTCATGGCCTCCTAAAGGCAAGTGGCGGTGTGTGCTATTATAGACTATCGCTTCGAATATTTTAGCAAATTAGAACTGAAAGTCAATAGCGCTGGGCAACAGCGTGGCCATCCCCTGCGTGGATTTCGTGATGAAGTGTATGGCGGACGCCATACGGGGAAGCGATTAAACATAACTTGTCCATTGTGCTTCGTTTGCGCCTGCTTCTTCGTTGTACTTGTCAATAGCTTTCCCATCGCGCTTCGGCTATGCTTTGCTTGCCTCGGAGGGAGGCGGAAAGGAGCACACCATGGAGGAAAAGAAAAACCTCTGCGCACCCATTCCGCTGTCGCTGCACCAGCGGCTGCGTGCGGAGCAGGAGCAGCGTGGACAGACGCTGGCAGACTACATCACGGATATACTCAACGAACACTTTGAAGGAGGAGCAAAAAACATGGGCAATACCAATCGCACCATCGCCTTTCAGGTACCGAAGGAGCTCTTTGACCGCCTGAAGGATTACCTTGCCAAGCACGGCTTGAGGCAGAAGGACTTCATTCTCGGCCTCATCGAGCGGGAGCTGAACGACGCAGTGGATGCGGAATAACAACATGCAGAGCCGCAGGCGTGTGCCTGCGGCTTCACTTTTGGAGGAAAACTATGTACCTATACCCTGAAAATCTGACGGCTCGCCCAATGCTGTGGCTGTGGACGCTGCGGGACGTGGCGTTCATCGGCATCGGCCTGCTGCTGTCGGCATTGGCACTGACGCAGGCCGGCACCGTGGTCCCGCTGGTGGTCACAGCGGCGCTGGCCTTTCTCTGCATTCGGCACGGCGGCGTCAGCATACTGGACTTTCTGCGCTACGCCGCAGCGTTCTTCTTTTTCGGACAGCAATACTATGAGTGGAGGGAACGAGTATGAGAAAGAAGAAGTCCACGCAGCAGCTGGTGGGCATTGAGCGCGTGACGGACAGCAGCGTGCTGACGGCAGGCGGTGAGTTGACCTTTTACCTTGTGCAGCCTACTAACCTGAACGTGCTGCCGGAGTCGGGTGTCCGCACGAGGGTGACAGCACTGCTGAATGTGCTGAAGACCTCGGCAGAGATGGAGCTGCTGGCGTTAGACTCTAAGGAGTCCTATCAGGATAACCGTCTCTATTATCGGCGCAGAACAGAGGAGGAAGGCAATCCCGCTATTCGCGCTCTGCTGGCGCAGGACCGGCGGCATCTGGACGATGTGCAGACCATGATGGCATCATCCAGACAATTCTGCTTTGTCCTGCGGCGCAGAAAGACGGACGGTGCGATCAACCTCGCAACAGTGGAACAGCGGCTGCGAGACAGTGGCTTTACCGTTCGCCGAGTGGAGGGAGCGGAACTATTGGAGCTGCTTGCGATTTATTTTGAACAGGACGCCACCCACGAGGTGTTTGACCTCGTAGGCGGTGCGCGTTGGCTGACGGCGGAAATGGAGGTATGCCCATGAGGAATCCGTTTCGTAAGAAAACTCGCACCCCGCGGGAAGCCTTCCTGCGCACCTATCTGGACTGCATCGCACCGGGCGTGGTGAAGTTCGAGGTGGATCACTACATCTTCGGCAATACCTACCGCTGCGTCTGGGCGCTGCGGGAATATCCCGCCAGCACCGAATCTCAGGCCATCCTGCGGCACTTGGGCGAAAAAAGCGGCGTGACGCTGCGGATATATTGCCGACAGGTGTCCCCCGGTGAGGAGGACAGGATCATCGACAACGCCAACAAGAAGAACAAGCTGGACGGCTCGGATCCTAACAAGCTGCGGCAGGCAGTGGAGGCCGAGAGCAACCTGCGGGATGTGGCGGAGCTGGTGCATAAGATGCACCGTGAGCATGAGCCGCTGCTCCACTGCGCCGTGTATCTGGAGATGACGGCGGACAGCATGGGGCACCTGCGGCAGCTTCAGACCGATGTGCTGACGGAGCTGGTGCGCTGTAAGCTGAATGTGGACAAGCTGCTCCTGCGGCAGAAGCAGGGCTTTTACTGCGCCAGTCCCGTAGGCTATAACGCCCTTGGCCGGGAGTTCGAACGCGTACTGCCCGCTGGCAGCGTGGCCAATCTGTACCCGTTCAACTACTCCGGCAAGACAGATCCCAACGGCTTTTATATCGGCAAGGATAAATACGGCAGCAACATCGTGGTGGATTTCGACCGCCGCGACAGCGACAAGACCTCTGCCAATATCCTCATCCTCGGCAACAGTGGACAGGGCAAGAGCTATCTCATGAAGCTGCTGATCTGCAACCTGCTGGAGGCGGGCAAGTCCGTGGTCTCACTGGACGCGGAACATGAGCTGGAAGAGCTTTGTGGCAAGTTGGGCGGCTGCTTTATCGACCTGATGGCCGGCGAGAAGCGCATCAATGTGCTGGAGGTGCGGTGTTGGAACGAGGACACAGAGGCGGACGAGTCCGCACCGGGGGCTTTCCGCAAGTCCACACTGCTGGCGCGACACGTCTCCTTCTTAAAGGACTTCTTTCGTGCCTACAAGGACTTCTCCGATCCGCAGTTGGATACCATTGAGATCATGCTGTCTGCACTGTATAAAAAATGGGGCATTTCTGAGGAAACAGACTTCCGCCGGCTCAAGCCGGAGGACTACCCCGTCCTATCCGACCTGTATGCGCTCATCAATAATGAACTGGTGAATTACAGGAACGGCAGCCTGTACACGCGGGAGCTGTTGCAGGAGGTGCTGCTGGGCCTGCACTCCCTGTGCGTGGGTGCGGACGCGCCGTTCTTCAACGGACACACCAACATCTCCGACGACAGGTTTTTGGTATTCGGTGTAGGCGGCGTACTGACGGCGGCCAAGAGCCTGCGGAACGCCCTGCTGTTCAATGTGCTGGCGTATATGTCGGACAGGCTTCTGACAGCGGGCAACACGGTGGCGGCATTGGATGAGCTGTACCTGTGGCTGTCCAATCCGGTGGCCATAGAATACATCCGCAACTGCTTGAAGCGCGTGCGGAAACGGGATTCTGCGCTGATGATGGCGTCCCAAAACTTGGAGGATTTCGACCAGGAGGGCGTGCGGGAAATGACAAAACCGCTGTTCGCTATCCCGCCCCACCAGTTCCTGTTCAATCCTGGTTCCATTGGCAGGCGGTTCTACATGGATATGCTGCAGCTGGACGAGGCGGAGTTTGAGCTCATTCAGCGCGCACGGCGCGGCGAATGCCTGTTTAAGTGCGGCGCGGAGAGGTATCATCTGAAGGTCATAGCACCGGATCATAAGGCGGTATTGTTCGGAACGGCAGGTGGAAAGTGATGGCCGCGCCCGTATTGGCACGAGTAGCGGCTGCCTTGTTGACAAATGAGGATGGCCGAAAGACCATCGGTTGGGTGTTGGCGTTGCTCTTGTCGCCGTTGATCCTGTTGGTGGTGTTCCTCTGCTGCTTCAGTGATGGCGCGTCACAGCACAACAACGCCGTGGTATCCGCGGCGTTCTATGGAGCGGAGTTCTCAGATGAAGTCCCCAAAGAATACCGAACACATATCACCGAGATGCAGGAGGCATTCTCACTTTTGGATTCGGCGACAGTCTATGTCAATCAGAAAGCCGAGGAAGGCAGCCTTGACCCGGTGCAGGTCAAGGCTGTTTTCTTTGCCCTCTGCTTTGGGGATAACGCGCCGACCCGCGCTGCCGCAGACCGCTTTGTGGACTGTTTTTATAAAACGGAAACACGGACACGGATGGTAACGGTGACGCAGGAGGACGGCACGGAGGAACTGGTAGAGGAGACATACGAGGTAGCCGTGCCCCTGCCGATGGCGGAGGTCTACGAAAAGCTATCCACCTGGCGTGGCCGCGTGGTGACAGATGCGGAGCGCAGCAATGCCGTGGACATCTACGCCATAGTCATGGGCAGCATGGGCGGCGACGCCTTCAACGGTGATTATGAGCCAGGTGGCAGTGCGCCGATTGAGCTGGACGCATCCGTGCTCACCGACCCGACTACGAAGAACGCCGCCGACCTTGTAGTCTACGTCACCAACGCATGGGACTCCGGCTGGGGCTATGTGTGGGGAACCTATGGGCAAGTTCTGACGTCGGAGCTGCTGCAATACAAGCTGACGCAGTACCCGGACGGCGTCGGGAAGTATGCGGCCTTCATCCGCGCCAACTGGCTGGGCAGACACACTGCCGACTGCGTGGGGCTCATCAAGGGCTACGGCTGGCTGTCCACCGACACCATGACCATCGACTACGGCACACATGGGATGCCGGACATCGGAGCCAACGAGATGTTCTACAACGCCACACGGCGCGGCGGCATTGGAACTATGCCGGACACGCCGGGACTGGCGGTGTGGAAGTCCGGACACATCGGCGTATACATCGGCAACGGTGAGGTCATAGAGGCCATGGGTACCAAATACGGCGTGGTCAAGACGCAGCTGGAAGGCCGCGGCTGGACACACTGGCTGGAGATACCGTATATCAACTATGCGCAAGGAGGAGCGAATGGAAGAGACCAATATCACGATCAATTTTGATGCGGCCAAGATGGATGCGCTGGAGTTCGCGCTCCGCAAGCAGCGGTCGTCTGTACAGCGGCGTATGGCAGAAATGCTCCAACAACTCTACGAGTCGGAAGTCCCGGAAGCGGTGCGAGAGTATGTGGATAGTAAGGCGGTGCCTGCCGCAAGGCCCAAGCGATCGGCAAAATCGGTCACACCCAAGATGCAGATCAGCGAAGTGAGACCGAAGGAGGGCAATTGATACGGGAATACAGGACGATGCGGCTGTTACCTGCGCTGCATACCGCGTAACGGAAAGCGGACAGACATGGTGCTTCACGACCTCGCCCGGTGAGGAGCTGATGGATGCTGCACAGACTCTCCGCAGGTACTGCACGAGTACAGAACACAGCACCGGCAAATTCATCTCTCTGTATTCGCAGGCGCAGCCTATCACGCCGGAGGAGTATCAGCGGATGATACTCCTCCGCATGGAGAACACCGGAAAAGTCGCCGGCGTGTTTGATTTGGATTTTGACAAGCGTGAATTTTCCGCAGTCCACATCATGAACGGCTGGACAACGTGGGCTATGCGGGATGTGATACCGTCTGTCTACCAGGCCACAAGGCCGCGCTTCGCAACGGCGGAGGAACAGCTCCGCAAACTGCTGAATCTGTTGGACGGCATGGAGCTCACATCGGCGGGGCATCTCACCGCCCAGGATTTTTCATTCAGCGATGAGATCCTGATGGAAAACGGAAAGCTGAACTTTTATGTCCAGGCAGACTTCGATGTGGATGCCGCCTTCGGCACCTTCGTGTGTACAGATGAGAACGATGACTGGCTGAACATCTACGCCAACTACGACATCGCGCGGGATAGACCGTGCGATACGCTGGAGCTGAATCTCTGCAAGGGGGATGGTTCAGAGGAGAGCTGGAGCTACCACCTGAACACCGCCGAGCAGGAGGTGCTGGCGCGGAAGATGGAGGCGTTCTGCCAACAGCAAAACGGCATGAGCCTGCACGATTTCGCCCGGCAGCTTCAAGAGGAGCCGGGGCCGTCTCCGCAGATACAGATGTAGCCCCGTGTTTGCCCTTGTGGGCCGGTTTGTGGCCTCGCAGGAACGCGGGAGGGTAAGGATGGCGGCCCCGGAGATTTGGAACGTTTTTGCCCGCTTTTCGGTGCGCCGAAAGCGGAGCAGGAGAAAGGCATTGGCGCTTTTCTGCGCCAATGCCGGTCACGGCAGCCCGCAGTGCGGGCTACCACGAGGGTTTGCGGCCTTTTGAAAATGGCGCTGATTCTCAGAACGCGGATAGGTTTTGACGCTATTCTTTGCAAAAATACCCGTCAGCCCCGTGTTTATAAGGCTTTCGGGACGCGCAGGCACACGCAGAAAGGAGGTGTGACTCGATGGATAAAAACGGGAAAAACCGGCACTCTGTTTGGCTGTCAGACAACGTATGGCAGGAGATAGATGCGTTCTATAAGCTGGACAACTGCCCCACTCGCAACGAGTTTGTGGAGAAGGCCTTGCGGCAGTATTGCGGGCGATTGCACGCCGAGAGGGCGGGCGCATATCTGCCTCGTGCACTGCAAGAGGTGCTGGAGGGTACGCTGGGTGTGTTCGGTGAACGGCTGGGCAGACTGCTGCTCAAGCTGGCGGTGGAGCACAACATACCAACCATCTGTTGGGCGGCGACATGGATATGACACGCGACGAATACAGCAAGATGCGCGGCAGCAGTGTTCGTGAGGTGGCGTCCACCCATGGCAACATCTCCTTCAAGGACGTGCTGCTGTTCCATCAGGAGGAGTAACGCATGGCGCGGCTGATACAAAAAAGCGGCTACATCAAGAACGGCAAGGCAACCGGCTACATGGAATACGTTGCTACGCGGAACGGTGTAGAGATCATCCAGAGCACCGAGCCTGTGACCAAGAAGCAGGAGCAATTCATCCAAAAACTGCTGAAGGACTTCCCGGACGCAAAGGAGCTATTCGAGTACAGTGACTACCTACAGACGCCCAATCGCGGTACAGCATCCGCATTTATCGCCGTGACGCTGGATGCACATTTGCACGAAGTGGAATCCGAGAGCGGCTATATGTCCTATATCGCCCAGCGTCCCCGTGCCGAAAAGCACGGCGGCCATGGCCTGTTCAGCGAGGTGGACACCACCGACCTCAAGGCGGCGAAGGCCGAGCTGGAAGCTCACAACGGAAAGGTGTGGACGTTCATTTTCTCTCTGCGGCGCGAGGACGCGGAACGTCTGGGATACAACAAGGCCGCCGCGTGGCGGAATCTGTTGAAGCATGAGAGCGCCGCTATTGCGGAAGCTATGCGGATTCAGACGGATGATTTCCGCTGGTACGCGGCGTACCACGACGAGGGGCATCATCCCCATGTGCATATGATGGTGTGGTCGGCGGAACCGAAGAAAGGGTATCTCACGCGGGAGGGTATCGCAGTCATGCGCTCCAAGATGACGAACGCGATCTTCCATGAGGAGATGAAAGAACTCTATATCAAGAAGGACGCTGCCTACAAAGAGAGTGTTCAGATCGCAAGGGATGCTCTCCTGACACGCATTACAGCAATGGAGCACAGCGACTGTGCTGACCCTGTGATAGAGCAAAAGCTGCGGGAGTTGTCTCACGCATTGGAGCAGGTCGACGGCAAGCGCGTCTATGCCTATCTTCCCAAAGAAGTCAAGGCGCAGGTGGACGAGATCGTTGAGCGGCTGGCGCAGCTCCCGGAGGTGGCAGCCTGCTATGAACAGTGGTGGAAGTTGAAGGATGAGATCGCCAGCTACTACGGACGGAACACGCCGCCCCACCAGCCGCTGGTACAGCAAAAAGAGTTCCGTACCATTAAGAATATGATCATTCAGCAGGCAGAGACATTTCGGCAGCCTGTGCCGGAGCAAGCTCCCGTCAAGGCAGAGCCTAATGAGCAGCAAGTGCCGCCCTCACCTGAATCGGCTGTGGCTATGCCGCAGCCGCAGGCAGTCACGTCGCAGATCAAGATAGAAGGCGGTGCGGTCATTCAATTGCTCCACCACATGAGCCGTGTGTTCCGCGGCAATATGCCGGTCATTCCGTCTGCGCTGCGTATCGACTCCAAGCGCCGCAGACGATTACAGGAGAAGCGTATGGCCATGGGGCACAAGCGGGACGACCACGAGGAGCAGGAGCGTTTGCGGAATGAGCAGATACTGTGACTATGAAATTTCTCTTCCGTTTTTTCGTTCTGTGTGGTATTCTAGTTCTAAAAGTGAGGTGAGCCACTATGACCAAAAAACAGATAAACCGTCGGATCGCCGCTGTCAAAACGGCAGATGCCATCAATGCCATAGAGGGTGCTCCCGTATCTCATTATGCGAAAACGCTGTCCAATAGCTGGGCAAGAGGAGAAATCACGGGGGAACAGATGAAGGCGGCTCTGCTGGCTTCTCACAGGAAAATGGCGGCACAGGTGCAGAGCCATGCCTGACATTTATCTCTATGATGACGTGCCGGTGCTGCGCAACAAGCTGCAGATCAAGGACGAAAAGACCTTAGAACTGATCGAAGCCGAACAGTCCCGTGCCAACATGATGTTGTTGTATGAACAGGGATTTCATGACTTTTCGCCGGAGGGCTTATGTGATATCCACCGTTATCTGTTTGGGGATATCTACGATTGGGCTGGTCAGTACCGTGTGATCAACATCGAAAAGCGTGAACGGCTGCTCGGTGGACGCAGCGTGTGGTATAGCAACGACGAGAATATTGCCCGTGATTTGCATGCGGCATTTGAGGCGATTCACGCGAAGCGATGGGATACATTCTCTAGAAAAGAATTTGCCCATGAGCTGACATTGAGCTTTCCTAAAATCTGGCAGACACACCCGTTCCGTGAGGGAAATACCAGAACTGTGGTCATGATGATGACATTCTTCGTAGAAGAACATGGCTATTATATGGATCAGGAGTTGATGGCACAGAGCGCCGGTTATGTCAGAGACTCGTTTGTCATGGCCTCCCTGGATCAATTTTCCGAGTATGAACATCTGGAGAAGATTCTGCTGGATGCCATCTGTGACGAGCCTGTCGAGTACGATCCTGACTTGCCGGACAACGACAGTAAGGAACAGATACCGGAGCGATATCGGAAATACCAAAGAGAGAAATATACACCAGAACCACATTGTCAACGGGAAGAATAACCGAAGCGGACTGCATCGCAGTCCGCTCTTCATACACAAATTTCGGAGCAGAGGCACTGCTCCGATTTTCTTTCAGGAGGACTACTATGCCCTACATTCATTTCACCCAAGAGCAAAAAGACCGGGCGGCGAGGACGGATCTGGAAGTGTTCCTGCGAAACCGCGGAGAAAAGCTGCTGTTATCCGGACGGGACAAGCGTCTGGCCAGCGACCATAGCGTCACCATTCGCGGCAACCATTGGTTCGATCACGCCACACATGAAGGAGGCAACGCCATCAGCTTTGTGCAGCGATTCTACCATCTGGGCTATGCCGATGCCGTGTCGCTGCTGCTGTGCAATGGGCAGGTCTACGAAAGGCCAGCCCCATCGTCACCTAAAAAATTCGCTCTGCCGACTGCCAACGGAAATATGCGCCGCGTGTTTGCTTACCTGACACAGCACCGCCGCATCCACCGTGAGGTGGTCTCTTTTTTTGCCCACGCCCATCTGCTTTACGAGGATGCGGCACATCACAACTGCGTATTCGTCGGCACGGATGAAAAAGGAACAGCCAGACACGCACACCTGCGGAGTACAGCCAGTCAGGGTAAATCCTTTCGCCAGACCGTGGAGGGCAGTGACGCACGGTACAGCTTTCACTTCGCAGGCGGCGGCGAAGCGCTCTATGTCTTCGAGTCGCCCATCGACCTGCTGTCCTACATTGCTCTGCATATGGATGACTGGCAGACGCAGAACTATGTGGCTTGCTGTGGAACGGCCTTCGCACCGGCGGAGCAGATGCTCCGTACTTATCCACAAATCCGGCAGGTGTATCTCTGCCTGGATAACGACGAGGCCGGACACAGTGCGGCACGGCGCATGGAAGGCTATCTCCAAGCGGAGGGTATCTCCGCCATGCGACTGGAGCCGGCGCAGAAGGATTGGAACGAGGACTTGATGGCACAGGAGGTGTCAACATGACCGGAAACCTCTGGATTCTGCTGGCGGCGGGCGGCGCGGTGGTGGCGGTGTTCGTCACGCTGTCGTTGCTGGCGGATAACTATAATCTCAACAACATTAAGTCCAGAACCGTAGGCGATGGCCAGCATGGTACGGCCCGATGGGCCACGGAGCAGGAGATTCGCAGCAGCTACGCCCTCGTCCCCTTCCAAGTGCCGGACTGGCGGGCAGGCAAAAATCTGCCTGAAACGCAGGGGCTGGTGTTGGGCAGCACCAGCAGCAAGCACGGCATCACCGCACTGGTAGACAAGGACGATGTGCATTGTCTTATGATCGGTGCATCCGGCGTGGGTAAGACGGCGTATTTCCTGTATCCCAATCTGGAGTATGCCTGCGCCTGCGGTATGAGTTTTTTTGCTACGGACACAAAGGGTGACCTCGCCCGCAACTACGGCGCAGTGGCGGAGAAATACTATGGCTATCATGTTTCTGTAGTGGATCTGCGCAATCCCACGCGCTCGGAGGGCTACAATCTCATGACGCTTATCAACCGCTATATGGATACCTCATTTCATGAACATAGCATTGAAGCGTATGGCAAAGCGGAGAATTTGGCAAGTATTCTGGCTCACAGTATTATCGCGCCCAAAGGCGATGAGGACCGTGGTCAGAACGATTATTTCTACAAAGCGGCGGAAGGTGTAGTGGCCTCAGTGATTCTGCTGCTGGCGGAATTCCTGTCGCCAGATAGTAAGCACCCAACGGAGCGACGTCACCTCGTATCGGTGTTCATTCTGATTCAACAGCTTTTGGCACCCTCTGGCGTGCGAGGAAAAACCTATTTTAAACAACTGATGGATATGCTGCCACCCCACCACAGAGCGCGAAATCTGGCATCGTCCGCCTTGGAATCATCTGATCAGGCAACGGCTTCCGCTATGTCCACCGCGTTGGCACAAATGAATACATTTATGGATATCGCACTGGAGCAGGTGATCTGTTTTGACAGCAATATAGATGCGGAAAAATTCGCAAAAGAAAAGACGGCCATATTCCTGGTTTTGCCAGAGGAAGATAGGACTAAGAATTTTATGGCAGGTCTTATGATACAAAATTTATCCAAAGAACTGTTTGAGTTGGCCGAAAAAGGAAAGGGGCGCTTGCCCAACCGCGTTGTTTTCTTCTGTGATGAGTTCGGAACTATGCCTGCCTTTGACGTGGAGGCGCTGTTCAGCGCAGGTCGCTCCCGTGGTATCACACTGGTACCCATCATCCAATCGCTGGCGCAGTTGGAGAAGAATTACGGCAGAGAAGGCGCAGAAATATTGACTGACAACTGTCAGGATACCATCTTCGGCGGCTTTGCGCCCAACAGTCAGACGGCGGAGCAGATCTCCAAATCGCTGGGCAGCCGCACGGTACTCAGCGGCTCTGTCAGTAAGGGGAAGAACGACCCCAGCCAGAGCCTGCAGATGATAGAGCGTCCGCTGATGACGCCGGACGAGCTGAAATCCATTCCCAAGGGCAGCTTTGTGGTGATGAAAACGGGGACGCATCCTATGCAGACGAAGCTGCGACTGTTTCTCGACTGGGGCATTACCTTTGGCGAGCCGTATGCAACCCCGGAACACGCGGCGCGGCCTGTGGCCTACGCCAGCCGTCAGGAATTGTTCCTCAGTATCAGCAAAAGATATAGCAGCAGTGACCGACCCGTACAGGCGCAGCAGGCATCGGCCACACAGAGGAGAACACCTCGCTCGGCCATGGGGCTCTACAGTGAGGACACAAGGCCATGAGCTACTTTGGAAGCATCTATGCAGATCAGGAGCTGTCTCATCGCGCCAGGACGGTCTATATGTACCTGAAGGATCGCTCCAACGTAGGAGACACCTGCTGGCCCAGCGTCCGCAGAATAGCGGAGGACTTGAAGCTGTCCCGCCGCACGGTGCAGAGGGCCTTGTCAGACTTGGAGCGACATGGATTTCTGGAGCGCACCCATCGCCGCCGTCCCAACGGCAGTCTGACCAGCAACCTGTACCGCGTCAAGTGAGCAGGAAAAGAGCGCACCTCCCGCCAAGGGGGAGGTGCGCTCTTGAACTGTCATAAGGGTAGCGTCACCATGGCGCACCCGGAAGGACTCACTCTATCGGAGGTACTAAGACAGAGGAAAGAATGAGACAAGACTTCTTGTAGACGCAGAGTAAATGTGCTATACTCTGGCCTGTGTGTTTGTCTACAGGGAGGATAGTCATGTTCTATACCGACGAAGAAGTATCTGTAATTACAGGTCTGCTCAACACCTACCTGGTGCGGGAACACGCCAGTGAAAAGGTCAGAGAATCATATACCAGGATCAGCGAGGGACTCCAAAGCCATGCACTGACTAGGGACGATTATGTTTGGCTGGAGAATGCGCTGTTGTTCCTCCGTCCATATTGGTGGAGCGACCGCGAGGACGGGCGGATGCTGACGGATGCCCTCTTACATACGCAGACACTGGCACGGAGAACGTAATAAAAATTGATGAAGGGTGTATCGCTCGATACACCCTTCATTTTTTATTCGGCAGTATTCCGTGTTTCACGTCCTTTGAGCATCTTGTCGGGGATCATAGACGCGCTGATGAGATCGGCAGGATCAATTTCCAGTGCATCCGCAATATCGAAGAACACATCCAGCGTGAAGTTGTGTGCCGTTCCGGGCGCTTCGATGACGCTCAGAAGTGAACGGCTGATACCAGCTTTCTCCGCCAGCTTTTCCTGCGACATTCCACGCAGCTTGCGGAGGGTGACGATGGCAATGCCGATTTGGATAAAGCGGTCATTGTTTTTGAACGAAACAGTTTTACTCATGCGGAATGTCCTTGCCTTTCGTGGTATGGGTAAATTATACTGTTTCTCCACGCCACTTTCTGTCTGAAATAGAAAGCGTTTGACACGAAATGGTGACAATAGTATAATCTAAAACAATCAAATGCTTTCCTAATAAGACAAAGATATATTGTTACAGACAAGGTGAACGATGGAAATGGACAAACCGATACGCTGTGCGATTATCGGGCAGCATCCTATGCGCTTTCCGTGGGGCTTCGATGAAGAAGATGAGTCCTGCGGCAAAATGAAGATGGAACTGGCGCAGCAGATCATGGTGCTGTGCCAGAATGGTGTGTCGCAGTTCCTTGTGGCCTGTGACTGCGGTGTGGGACTGTACGCCGCTGAGATCGTCAACGGTCTGCGGGCAACGACCGACCATGACCTGATGCTCATTTGCTACACGCCCCATGAGGAGCAGGCGACAAAATGGGCGCCCTATTTGCGGGAACGGTACTTCGATATGCTGACCGCCTGCACCTACCTGTCTGCTGTGTGCGAAGCTGGCGCACCGGGCGCGCAGCTCCAAGCCTACAAGAAGATCATCGACCTCGCCGATGTGGTGCTGTGCGTCTACGATACGGACATACCGGCCACAAGCAGTGCGGAGGATAGAGCGTTGGCCTACGCAGAGGGGCAGCACAAGTCGCTGGTGCTGCTGCATCCGACAGAACTGACCACAAAACAGATCTCCGCTGCCCATGACGCGAGATGACAAAGATCATGCCGTGTGCTATACTGTCGGCATCGAGCCAAGGAGGTGCCTGAGATGCTGTTCCAATACCATATCCGTGAAATGACGGTGGAAACAAGTGCAGAGGATTTCGTGACACGCTTTGTCCGTGTGGAAAAGTTCTTGCCTTTCTGCCAGCAGTGCGGCAGCTACGATACCCGCTGGACGTGCCCGCCTTTCGATTTTGACCCCATGACCATTTGGCAGAGCTACAGGGGACTACGGCTGTATGCCCGCATCTTGCAGGCGGATGTGCCGGAGCAGCCGTTGGATGAAGCGGTGGCGGCGCTGAAGCAGGAAAAGCGTCTGTATCGTGAATTGCTCCAGCGGTGGGAGCGAGAAATACCGGAGAGCCAGATGCTGCTGGCGGGCACCTGCGACCAGTGCGAGACGTGCGAAAAGGTACAGGGACATCCCTGCGGCAGACCGGAGCTACTGCGCTACTCCATCGAGGCGCTGGGCGGCGATGTGGAGGGCTGTTTGCAGCACTACTTCCACCTGCCCATGCTGTGGGGCAGGGATGGCAAAGCGCCGGACTACTTTGTGTTGGTGGGCGGTCTGCTTACTAAGTGACAACGAAAAATGACGGGTGTATCAGTCGATACACCCGTCATTTTTTCTCATTCTTCTTCGCGGCGTTGGCGGCGGCGCGGGCCTTGTCGCGGTTCTTGCGTTGAGCGACGAGATCGGCCTTGGCCTGCCGTTTCGCTTTTCGTTCCTGCAAGAGCTGCACCTCCTGCCGCTGGTACTCCTGCTCGTAGCGGGGATAGTGATGCTCCCGCGGCGGCTTGTACTGTGAAGGCAGCTCTGCGGCCTTCAGCGCCGCAGACCAGTTACCGAAGCGCTGGGCAATGTATGCGCCGCCGACTACCTCGCAGGGTGCGGGCGTATAGGATGCATCGACACATTGCCGCACATAGGCGATGAGGTCGGTATCGCTGGCGGTTTCATATTCTATCGCAAAAGCCTCGTCCTGCGCTTGCAGGGCCTCGATGGTGCGCTTGACGATCTGCTGATGTAGCAGGTTATCACCGTTGACCTGTGGCATTTTTGTGTCCCTCCTGGGCATAATAAACTCAGCCAGATGGAGCGACATCCTTCGTAAATCAGCATCATTCAGGAAAGCATTTTTCGCCACCGGCTATGGTAAAACCATAGCATTTGCGGGGCGGGAAGTCAAGTATGGCATCGGTGTCTGGGCGAAAACAGTCGCTGGAGACCGAAACGGGAGGTATATCCGCCGAGCCTTTCCGCGATGATGGATGATAAAAAGGGTGTTCGCCGTCAAAAATCGCGTCAGGAGGAGTACGAAATGGCACGCAGAGGGGAGAACATCTATAAGCGCGGGGATGGCCGCTGGGAGGGCCGCTATATCCGCGGTCGGACGCCGGAGGGACGGGCGCAGTACGGCTACGTCTATGCCGCCACTTACAGCGCTTGCCGGGAAAAGCGGCGACAGTGCCTGCGGGAGCTGCCCCGTGAGATCACGCCCAACAATAACATGACGCTGCCGGAAGCCGTGGATCTGTTTTTCGCGGAGCGAGAGCGAAAGCTGAAGGAGTCTACTGTCAGCCGGTATCGGTATGTGGCGCGGCAGTATATCCAGCCGCAGTTGGGAGCAGCGCCGCTATACACACTGACGGAGCAGCGGGTAGCGGATTTTTACCGGAAGCTCCAGGAGCAGGGTCTATCGGCCAAAAGTACACGGGACGTTGGCGTATTGCTGCGGGCCATTCTGCGGAAGGCGTCCAAGCACGGATGCTTCTGCACGGGGCTGAACGCAGAACTGCCGGTATACAAGAAGCGGCAGGTGGAGATATTCACCGAGCCGGAGATCGTGCAGCTGGCACATCATATCATGGACGAGCCGAATCTGACCGGCCTTGGTGTTCTGTTGACGCTGAACAGCGGTCTACGGCTGGGAGAGCTTTGCGCCCTGCGGTGGTCGGATATCGACCTCCACGCAGGCTTTCTGCGGGTGGAGCGGGAGGTACAGCGGATCTATGAGAAAGGCTGCACAAGACTCATTGTACAGCCGCCCAAGAGCGAATCGTCGCTGCGGAGAATACCGCTGCCAACTGATATCCTGTCCCTGCTGGCAGCGCATAGGCCCGAGAACGCGGGCAGTTTCTGCCTGCTGACAAGCTCCGGCGATCCGCTGGAACCGCGTACTATGCAGAACCGATATAGGTCGCTGTTGAAACGAGCGGGCGTCCCGTATCGAAATTTCCATGCCCTGCGGCACACCTACGCCACACGCTGCATCGAGCAGAATGTGGATGTCAAAAGCGTCAGCGAGATGCTGGGCCACAGCGACGTGCGGATCACGCTGCAAACCTATGTCCATGTCTCCCTGCGGCATAAGCAGCAGGCGGTGCAGAGCATCTGCTTCCTGCCCATCTGCGGAAACGTAGACCTTGCGCCGTCAGAAATCCCGTCAGGCGCAGCAAAAGCCGCCGCACGACATGGCGCGGCGGCGCAGGTTTCCTGAATGATGCTGATTTACGAAAAAGTTACGCCGTCCGCGCAACAGAATACCCAAAAAGCGGCAGATGCGCAATCCGCGCACCTGCCGTTTTTCAATCGCGTGACAAATTTCATAGGATATGCTATACTATCCCCATCACCACCAAGGAGGACGTATCATGCGGATCAACTGGTTCAAGGACGAAAATCACCTGGTCTATATCAACGGCGCGACACAGCTGGCAGAGCTGGAACGGACGCTGCACTTCCCCGGACTGGAGGAAGCGGCCAACGAGCTGCGGCAGCACCCCACAGCGGAGGGCTTTACCATCAAGGGGCCCAAGCGCACCAGCGGACGGCTGTTCGTGCCTGATCTGACCTTCGGCGAGCACATCGAGATGGGCGAAAACATCTTCTTCTATATGGGTGAGATGCAGGAGTGCTACGTCATCTACTGGCCGGACGCACCGGTGGCAAAGTGAGGCGGCATCGCACATGACTTTCCTGCAAAAGCACCACGGGCAAATGTCCGATTCCATGCTGACAGCCTTTTTCATCATCCTATCCGGCGGCCTGCAGGACGCCTATACCTACTGCTGCCGGGGCAAGGTGTTTGCCAACGCCCAGACTGGCAATATCGTGCTGCTGAGTACGCATCTATTCGAGGGAGACTGGGGACAGGCGCTGCGATACTTAGTCCCCGTGCTGGCGTTCCTGCTGGGTATCTACATCGCGGAGTGCGTCCACCGGCACTTCAAGCGGATGGAGAAGGTACACTGGCGGCAGCTCATCATTCTGGCGGAGATCGTGCTGCTGGCGGCGGTGGGCTTCCTGCCGGAAACGCTGAACACCACCGCCAACGCCGTGGTGTCCTTCGTGTGCGCCATGCAGGTGCAGACCTTCCGCAAGGTGCGGGGCCACGCCTACGCCAGCACCATGTGCATTGGCAATATGCGCAGCGGAACGGAGGCGCTGTGCGCCTACTTCCATACGAGGGATAAGGAAATACTCCACCAGGCGCTGACGTATTTCGGCGTGGTGCTGCTGTTCGCGCTGGGCGCGGGTATCGGCAGCATAGCCACCCTCCATTGGGGCGCGGGGACGATCTGGCTGTCCTGCGGGCTGCTGACCGCCAGTTTTCTCATTATGTTCGTCCACGACGAGGAACAGAAATTCGGCGAATAAAACAACACCGGCGGCGTTACCCACACGCTGCCGGTGCTATTTTGAGGTAAATCCTCATGGAAAAGTAAAAGTATGGTTGGCTGAACCATGGCCTTATCATAGCAGGTCGAAAAAGATTTGTGAAGCGCATCTTTGTTCTTGAAAACATGAGGACTTGTATAGTATAATGCTCCTCGAAACGAGGTGCGTCATGAGTATTTCCAAATATCAGGTCTTTCTGAAAACGGTCTCCTGCGGCAGCTTCTCCAAGGCGGCGGAGGCTATGAACTTCACCCAGTCCGGCATCAGCCACGCCATCAACTCGCTGGAAAACGAGCTGGGCGTGAAGCTGTTGAGCCGCAACCGCGGCGGCGTGGTGCTGACGGCGGACGGACGGGCGGTGCTGCCCAAAATTGAGAAGCTGTGCGCCGCCCACCATTCTCTCATGCAGACGGTGGAGGGGCTGAAGGACATGGACAGCGGCTTGGTGAAGATCGCCACCTTCTCCAGCGTATCTGCCCAGTGGCTGCCCCGCATCCTCAAGAGCTTCGGGAAGGTATATCCCAACATCGAGTTTGAAGTAGTTACCGGCGATTTCTATGACCAGATCGAGGACTGGATCGTCAACGGAACAGTGGACTGCGGCTTTCTGCGTCTGCCGTCGGTGAAGCGCTTGCAGACCTACGCTCTGCACCGTGATGAATTGCAGGTCATCGTCCCCTGCGACCACCCCTACGCCGACCGTGACCCGTTCCCCGTGTCCGCGCTGGCAGAGGAGCCGTTCATCCAGCTGGAGGAGGGCGACGACTACGAGATCATGGCGGCGTTTGACGAGATGGGCATCCGCCCCAACGTGAAGTACATCGCACGGGAGGACAGGACTATCTTGGCTATGGTGTCGGAGGGCCTGGGCATCAGCCTGCTGCCGGAGCTGATGGTGCGCCACAGCCCCACGCCCATCAAGGTCTGCCATGCGCCCCTGCACTTCTACCGCACTATCGGCATCGGCGTCAAGGACAAGAAAGCGCTGTCCAACTCCACCCGTCTGTTCGTGGGCTATGTGCGGACGTGGGTGGCGGAGAACGGGAACACATAAACGTTCAACTTTCGCTTAAAAAGCATGACAACACGTCATGTAATACAGACAAGAACGCAGTTCTCGTAAGGCTTCGCAGGAACACACAAAATATCCCTCGGGAATGTATCGCTCCGCGAAACAAAATCCCTCTTGCAAAACGGCACAGTGTCTATGATAATAGCACCCGTAGCCCCCGAAAAGTGAATAGGCTTACCGGTCTGAAACGCTGCGGCGTTTCGGTGAAAGTTGGAATGTGGGTCAAAGTCCCCGCGAACAGGTCACTGTGAGGCTCCTCTGAGGCAGGAGATAAGTCAGGTCGCGCCGGTAAGTGTCACAATGCACACGCCTGAAACCGAGCTGCATGAACGGGGGCTTCGCGCCCGTTTACACGAGAGGAGCGTCGGCATTTGCCGGCGCTTTTTGCATGAAGTCAGGGCACCTATGGGGGACGGAAAGGTGCTTGAAAAAATGGGAGAACGCAGGAAATACGTCCGCAGGGACACAACGGTGGGACGATTGTCCGCTATCTTTCTGGAGGACATGGAGGGGAGCGTAAAGCCATCCACGCTGGCGTGCTACCGCCGCAACGTCCAATGCCACATCCTGCCGGCGCTGGGAGAGTGCGTGGCAGCGGAACTGACGGCGGCGGAGATCAACGACTACATCCAGCAGTTACAGGAGGACTATTCGCCCAAGCTGGTGCGAGAGGTAGGCGGTCTGCTGCTGCGGATCGTGGGCATGGCCGGTGTGGGCTACGGCGAGGATGTGACGCTGCCGAAGGTGCGGCAGAAGGCCGTGGAGGTGTTCACCGAGCCGGAACTGAAGCAGATGGGGCAGGTCATTCTGCGCCGTCCGGACAGGACGGGACTGGGGGTGCTGCTGACAGCCTACACCGGATTGCGGCTGGGAGAGCTGTGCGGCCTGCAATGGCAGGACGTGGACGTCGGCGCGGGACTGCTGCACATCCAGCGGACGGTGGAGCGCATCGCGCAGATAGGCGGCGGGACGTGCCTGACGGTGCAGCCGCCGAAAACGGAAAATTCCGAACGCTGGATACCTATCCCGAAAGAGATGCTGCGGATGCTGAAGCCAGAGACAAAGCAGCCGGACAGCTACCTGCTGACCGGCGGGGAGATCGTCCCTGACCCGCGGGCGATGCAATACCGCTATAAGGTGTTGTTGGAGCGCTGCGGTGTGCGGTATCGGAATTTTCATTGTCTGAGGCACAGCTACGCCACGCGCTGCGTGGAGCGCGGCGTGGACGTGAAAAGCGTCAGTGAGCTGCTGGGCCACGCCGACGTCCGCACTACCCTGCGGCTATACGTCCACTCGTCCATGGACTACAAGCGCAGAGCCGTGGAGGGGATAGGCTTTCTCAAGGGAATAACGTAAAAAAGGACGCCGTTCGGCGTCCTTTATCCAAAAAATGGCGCAAAAATTTTCGCAAAGTAACATACTTCGCGAAAACTTTCCAATTTCAACCGAATAACAGTATATACCAGCCGTTTTTCCGTGTCAACAACGAGTTCTAATTTTCGACTTTTTTCTGGCATAAATCCGGAATGCCTTGCAGCGCAAGGCGTTCCGCGCTTTTTCGCAAAGTATGTTACTTTGCGAAAAAACTGTTCAAAAAACCGAGAATTTCATACAGCTGAGTTCTGTGACGTCGTGTGGCTGTGCGTTGTAAAGACGATTTTTCGTCAGGGCGCAGCCTAAAAGGAACATGGGTCAAAACCCACCGCGGACGGCACTGTGAGCGCAAGGAAACGACCAAAACGGCTTTGAGCCGCTGGGCAATACCCGCCATTGGGACGCGAGTCCTGAGAAGGTAGGTCGTGTACGGGGAAACCGCTGGAACACAACGGTTTTGTGGCGCGAGGGCAGTAGAATTACACGAAAGAGAACTTGTTTGCAGCGGCGCTTCTTCGTTGTGACGAGGGTAGGAGTGTACGCTGACGAGATTCGTCAGCGTTTTTTCTTACCGCCACATCACCATAGGGAGGAGTATGTCCATGAGCCATCTCAACCCCAACCAGCATTTTGATGTTGAGAGCTGGCGCGACCGGCAGATCGCCCAGCGCACTAAGGACGCGTTGGAGGCGCGCGACGCGGCCTTTGCCGAAAAGCACGCGGGCACGCCCCTGCGAGAGCTGGCGCTGTATCTGGCCCGGTGTGCCCGCACCCTGCGCCACAGCCCAGCACCCTGCGAGGTGGACGGCGGCGCGTTCATCGAACAACGCTTCGGCAGTTGGGACGCGGCACTGGAGATGGCACGTCTGCGGCCACCGGCGAAAGAGCCCAAGTTGAAAGACACCGCACGCTACAAGCGGGAAAAGGCCGTGCAGGAGCCGCTGTTCTACGAGGAATCCGAGCGCAAGAAGAAGGCGAAACGCGCCAAGGCCGCAGCCAGTCATGCGGCGCAGCAATCACGGCTGGAAGAGAAAAAGCGGCTGGAGCAGGAAAAGAAAGAGGCTCGTGATGCCGCTGCCCGTCAGCGCGAAGTCGAGAAAGCGGCAGAAGCCGCCGAGCAGGAGGTATCCTGCTGAGTTACCCTTGTCAAGCCATGACGGTCTGAACGGAGACTGTCAGCTTTCCATAAGGGTGGGAGGGGAAAAGCCGCCCCGTCCCCCCTTCCTCAAAAATCCAAGGCCAACCGGCCTTTTGATATAGAGAAAAAATCAAGAAAGAGAAAGGAAGATCACGGGATGAAAAAACGAATCGTTTCCTTCCTGCTGGCGCTGGTGATGGCAGTCTCGCTGCTGCCCGTCAGTGCCTTTGCTGCGGATAATACCATTTCAAATGCAGGAACAGGTACTAATCTGGGTAACTGCACATATGAAGGTGAAAGCTATCCGGTTTATAAAATTTCTCTTGACGAGACATATGATACCGTTACATTTACCGTTGCTGATGATGCCGAGTACAATAATATTTATCTCAGCGAAGCCGACGATGTAGGCCTCTTTGGAAATAGCAGTGAGGCTACAGTTGCCTGTAATGACGAGACATACGAGGCAGCAAAGACATATTATACTGCGGTGGCAACCTCTTTTAACCAAAGCATTACGAATCAACTGAGCGATTCTGCGACCCACCTGCTGTTCAAGCTGTGGAAGGATGGCCGTCGTGGTGGGATGAAGGGCTACCTCATCATAGATTGGGAAGGCGCAGGCACCGGCGGGGACGGCAAAATGGACGCTGAGGCCATTCTGGCAACCGAGCCGATTGGGACGTGTACAGTTGACTTGGGCGACGGCAACGAAACACTTTCTTTGCGGTTTAAGAAAGTCGGTGCGGATGTCTTGAAACTGACAGTGGACGATAATACGTGGTCATTTTATGATACAGCTTCCGAAACAGAACTTTCCTACCCTAATCATGCGGTGGCCACCCGCAACGATGATTACTTTTTTAAGGGCTGCGTGAAGGCGTACAACGATAACAAGGCGGGAATTGAAACAGATACTGTTCTGTCAAATAATGCTGACCATCTGCTCATGTATGCCTATAACAGTAGCACAGAGGATTACTATATGCTTCTCCTTGAATGGGAGAAAGGAGTCGAACTTACCGACGAGCAGAAAAAGCCCCTTGCTGACCTGCTGGCGACCGTAGCGGATGGCAACACCAACTACTACCAATCCGATGACCGCTGGAATGGCAAGACTGCCAGTAAGACAGGCTTCTGGGCGGAGTTCACGGCGGCCAACGGCCCCCGCGCCAAGGCTCAGAAGGTGCTGAAAACGGCAACTACCGAGGAGCAGATCACGACCGCCACCGCTGCCCTGCAAGCCGCCATCGACAACCTGATTCCCACGTCCCGCGTGAACGCCACGGTGCTGTATGAGGCACTGAACACCAAATGGTGTTGGCAGGGTGAAGACCACATGTTGAGCACGGCGGGCGACCCGGTCAGCGCCGACAACTGCACCTTCCTGTCCTGGCAGCCCTACGCCAAGGCGCTGAAGGACGCTCAGGCGCTGCTGGACACGCTGTATGAAAACGGCACACCCACCGACGATAACACCGCCGCCAAGCAGGGTGAGGTGGACAAACTGGCCGCTGCGGCTGACGTCCACATGCTGGTGAACAAAGAAGCCTACGCCGCCGCCTATGACAAGTACATGGCGGCCAAGCCGGAGGCCGAGGCCCTGCTGCAGCAGTACGACCCCGCCAAGCTGAAAGAGAACGACTACACGGCGGACAGCTGGAAGACCTACACAGACGCCTATGACACCCTGAAGTCCAACGTGGCCTACCGCGTCGTGGGCGGCACCACCGAGGATTACGCCATGCTGAGCAGCTTCAGCCAGCACATGGCGGCGCTGAAATACGCCTATCGCCAGCTGACCAGCGCCACGGACGTGACGGTGTCTTTCACCTATATCAACAACTTCTCCGCCCTGTATCCCGGCTTCGGCGGCACGAGCCTGTACGCCAACAGCAGCCTGCCGCTGGCAGTGGGCAGTGCAAACCTGCTGGGCGCGTACAACGCAGCCAATATTGAGCTGGATACCCACGATGACACGAGCCTGCCCGGTTATTATTACAGCAATACCGGCGACACCAACCCGCAGTTCCTAGTGTTCATCAACGGCAGCTGCGCGGGACTGTATATCTGGTCTTCCCGCAACAGTACATTATATCCCCAGCATGCTTTGAGCGCGGTGCAGCTGCACAACGGCGACAGTGTGAAAATGGTGCGTGTCGCCATGCCCCAGTTTAACAAGGAGGATTCCAGCGGACTTGACAGCTCGAAATGGAACCTGCTGAGAGCCAGCGAGGAGCACTATCAAAGCAGCGTGGCCCTGATCGACATGACCGCTCCCGGCAGCGCCAAGGTGGGCGACAAGGCGACGTTCTCCGCCACCGTGACGGAGGCTAACACCACCAACCTGGGCAGCGGCAAGAGCGCCGCAGGCATCACCCTGTTCATCAGCGACCCGTCCGAGACGGAGGCCCTGTCCCAGCCCACCCACAAGACCGCCGCTGCCACCGGCGCGGACGGCAGTCTGCAATACGTGTTCACCAAGCCCGGCTGGTACACCGTGGCCATGTTCAATGTGACGCCGGATGACTACACCCGCGTGGATATCTACGGCAGCACCACCATCGGCGAGTATTACTCCCTGTACGGCGGCGACTACGCCCTGATCCACGTGACCGAGGCGGACGACACCGACGCGCTGCTGAAGCAGTACCGCACCGAAAAGGCCGCCGAGGCCAAGGCGTATTTCGACGGCTTCCACGACTATGACTTCACGGCGGAGGGCTACGCCGCGCTCAAGGCTCAGTACGAGACCCTGACGGCCAATTTGCAGAAGGCCGCCGACCTGACGGCCCTGATGGAGACCTATGACGCGGACTTCGCCCGCTTGAAGGAGCTGGGCAAGGCGGCCATCGACCACGCGGCGGTCATCGCCGGGCTGCGGCAGAACCTGTCCTATCTGCCCGACGATCTGAACGACCTGAACGCCAACTACAAGCAGCTGGTGAAGGACATCCAGACGGTGTACGGCGGGCTGAACAACTATCAGAAGAAGCTGCTGTCCGCCAACGAGACCAAGCGCCTGGACGCGGTGGCGAAGATCGACGCAGACAGACTGACGGCGCTGGCCGTGGTGAAGCTGGCGATGGGAGCCAATAACGACAATAATTTCCCCTATAATAAGGATAACTCACAGGGTGCGGCGCGGTTCGGCTATGAGACCCTGAAATGGAAGCAGACACCCAACCCCGACGGCACATTGCCCTCTATGAGCGGCAACTGGTGGAGGTTCAGCAGCGGTCTGCCTGCAACGGCAATGGCGGGCGACCATGTGTTCTTGCGCTACTATCTGAACACCACGGACGAGCAGTATTGGCCCGTGTGGTCGGTGGACGGCGGCAACACGTGGAACCTGACCGAGCCGCTGACGCTGACGAGCGTTCACGGCGTGGATTGGTCTGGCTACTATCTGGCGGAGTATGTTATCCCCAGTGATGTGGCTGACGGCAGCACTGTGACCTTCGACGTGAAGATGATCTCCAAGACGGAGTATCAGGCCATGACCGCCGACAGTGCGGATGCCGTGGCCGCTGCCCGGAGCGCCGCTCTCTCCCGCCTGAAGACGCTGTATGACAGCCTGGGCGACAAGGCGAAGGCCGCCTATGACGAGGGCGTGAAGAACATCAACGCCGCCAGCTCCGCCGCGGCCATTGACCGGCTCTATCAGGCCGCCGTGGTGGCCATGCAGGAGGGCGCCGGAAACTACGGCAAGGTGCGGGTCATCGTGGAAAACACCACCTTCACCAAAGATATGTGGCCTAACGGAAAGAGATTCTGGTACGACGTTGCGGTGAACGATGAGGTCGCTCTGACCGCCGACAGCACCATGATGTCCTGCATCGTGACCGCCCTGAAGGATAACGGGTGTGAGCAGGACGGTGCGGACAGCAACTACATCTCCTCCATCACTGTGGGCAACCAGCCGCTGGGTCAGTTTGACGGCGGCCCGCAGTCCGGCTGGATGGGTACCCTGAACGACTGGTTCACCAACGAGGGCTTCGCGGCCTTCACCGTGGCCAACGGCAAGCTGGCGGACGGCGATGTCATCCGCGTCATGTACACCCGCGAGGGTCTGGGCGCCGATTTGGGCGGCACCTGGGGCAACAGCGACACCACCATAAAGGCGCTGGAGATCCAGGGCGGTAAGCTGGCAAGCGCCTTCACCCCCGGCGAGGCCGGTGGGCTGTACGAGTACACCCTGACCATCGAGGGCGAAAGTGCTGACCTCCGCCTTACCCCCACCGCCAGCAATAAGAACTTCCTTACCAAGATCTTCCTCAACGAGAAGGTCACAGGCAACACCGAGGGCTTCAGCTTCTATAAGCGCACGGAGAGCATCCCCGTGAAGGCGGGCGACACGATCTATGTCGGCTGCGGCGCACGGGCGTGGCCCACCATGAACAATCAGGCCGGCAACACGCAGGAAAGTGACGGCACTTGGTATGTGCTGCGGGTGGTCAATGCCAACGCCGGCGCGGACTATGTGACAGAGCTGATCTCCCAGCTGCCCGAGGCAGCCGCCGTGACCTACGCAAGCTATCAGAAGATCGCCGGGGCTGCCGCCGCAGCGCGCAGTGCTCTTGATGCCCTGAGCAAGGATGAGCAGGCCAAGGTCGATGCATCGAAGCTGGAAAAGCTGGAGGATGCGATCAAGGGCTTCCGCGCCATTGACGATGTCAAGGCACAGATCGATGCGTTGCCCGATGCGGACAGGCTGACCACTGCGGAGCGGGAGGCCGCCAAGTCCGCGCAAAAAGCCTACAACGCGCTGACGGCAGAGCAGAGGGACTATCTGACCGGTGCACAGCTGGAGAAGATCACAGCCATTGCCACGGCTTTGACTGCCATGGATGCCAAGCACAGCTCCGGCAGCGGCTCCGCCTACACCGGCGGCCACACCTTTACCACCGATCTGGAGCCGGGCAGCATCAC
>OIZS01000161.1_pt1 | contig 34722 bp, 23 predicted proteins | sample 1588641 | NCBI WGS metagenome assembly OIZS01 (sample SAMN03283240) | human gut metagenome | biome: human-associated habitat; material: feces | host: Homo sapiens | place: Peru | collected 2012
CTATGATGTTGGTGCCAGCTGAGAAGATGGAAACCTCTCTAAATCTAGTAATGCCAGTTACGAGAAGGAGGCGTAAGTACCCAGAAATACTAGAATCCTTGATTCGGGCATAGAACACTCTAAGTTCTTCACGGACAGCATCAAATGCTTCAGTTTTATCTATAAGTGCATTAAGAGGAGCATCATATTCATCAATAAGTAAAACATAAGTTTTGTTTAGTCTAATGGTAAAAGCCGAGAGTACGTCTCCTATTCTTTTGTTTTCAACAGGAAACTCTTCAATACCAAGTTTATGGCATTGTTCGTTGATAATGGTGATGAAGTTACTTCGTAAAGTTGGAATATCATTAGCAGCTATGGCAGAAAAGTCCAAGCGTAAAACCGGATATGTAGGTTCGGTCCAACGTGGAGTGCCATCTTCATTGTTACCGGCAATATAGGTGCCTTTGAAGTATGGTTCAGTTCCGTAGGTGAACAAAGTTTCAATAGCATCTAAGGTTAAAGATTTACCAAAACGTCTTGGTCTGGAGAATAAAGCATAACGATTATTTTTAACAATAAATAAAATTTCTTTGGTTTTATCAACATAAATACAATCATCATGTAACAGTTGGATAAAGTTAGAAATTCCAATAGGGATGTTTTTCATGGGTTCACCTTGGCCAAGAATGTTATCACCAAATATTATAAATATTATAAGCGAAGTAAGCTTTTAATTATAGAAGTAATTTCGTAGTAACAGCTCTTAATCACTCTTGTTCTTAAAGCATAAGAGCCAGGCAACATCCTTAATCTTTAGACTGGCTCTTCTATGGGGTTAGATTGGGTATTAGCAATCTTTAAAGGCGGCAAGCTTTCGTAAGTTTGCGTCATAAACCACGGCAAACTTTAATCGATCCTTGTTGCAGTCAAATGAAGCCCCGTAGTCTCTAGCAAGGATTTGATTTACGCCATCGTCAAGTTTAGCTTCGACCTCATTGGAGTTTTTCGTGTACTTAAATTCAATGATGATTTTTGAGTCAAGTTCAATGATAAAGTCTGGGAACTTTACGTCGTGATGATGAATTGGACTAGTTCATAAAAAGCTCCTGTGTGATTAGACAACAGGAGCTATGGTATATGAAGGACGGGAGTGAGTTTCGCCGTCGAAATTAGCGATGCTTACGATTTGTAAGGTACTAGTTTAACTTGGTTGTAAAAAAACCGGCTTCAGGGAAACCTGTTGCCGGAAAACATCGAAGTGTTAAAGGGTAGATGATTTGATTTGACCTGTGTTTGGCTAACTAGAAGCGTTAAAACTGTAACCTTGTCTTCAAGGTTTATGTCAGCTTCAAAAAAAATCATCGAAAGAGGGGGCCCAACTTGTAAAACTAGCCGTTTAGCATTTAGATTACTTCGGATCTTCTTAGTGATAACGAACATCTATGTTTTGACATGTTGGGCCGTAAAGATCAATTAGCCTAAGAGACTTAAAGCCATCTGTGGACGTTGGTTAGCCTGACTTAAGATGCTCTGAGAAGCCTGCTGGATGATGCTCTGCTGAGTCATGTTCGCAGTTTCGGTGGCAAAGTCAGTATCACGGATACGGCTACGAGCGTCGCTTACGTTTTCAGAAACGTTAGACTGGTTTCTGATAGTTGATTCAAGACGGTTTTGCACAGCCCCAAGTTCGGCCCGCTTAGAGTCTACGGTTGAAATAAAGCCGTCAATGTTTTCAAGAACTTTCTGGGCATCTTCAGCAGTTGCGATATTAAATACCTTCTTCTTAGATACAGCGTCAGTACTAAAACCAGTACGGGCACCATCTGCAGTATTATCAGTCTTTACGGCAGCGCCGGCTTTATTCTTAGCAACGGTAGCGACACCTTCAATATCGAAGCCTTGGTCTTTCTTGGCACCTAAAGCTAAGCTTACACTAATCTTTTGGTTAGCGTCAGCGCCAACTTGGAAGTCTACTTGGTCCTTAGAACCGTCGAGGAGCTTTTCCCCGCCAAAGGTAGTGTCTTTAGAGATACGGTCGATTTCAGTACAAAGCTGAGTTACTTCTTGCTGTAAAGCTTCACGGTCCTTAGCAGAGTTGGTGCCGTTAGCACTCTGAAGAGCCAAAGTACGGATACGCTGGTACATGGTGGTCATTTCGTCCATTGCGCCTTCAGCGGTCTGAGCGTAAGAGATCCCATCCTGAGCGTTACGGTTACCCTGTTCAAGACCGTTAATCTGAGAAGTTAAACGGTTAGAAATCTGAAGACCGGCAGCGTCATCTTTAGCACTATTGATACGAAGACCAGAAGCTAAACGCTTGTAGGTGGTGTCAAGAGAGTTAGTGGAGTTGCTGAGCATGCGCTTAGCGTTCAATGAAGAAACGTTGGTATTAACATAAAGAGCCATAATTCACCTCGATGATAGAAATTTTTTATTGGCGGTTTTAAAGTCAACCTGAGTATTTAATTTGGGTTAAAGCAAGTTAAACTAAACTTTGGCCTTAGTTTTGTTAAGGCTTGGCTTTACTAATGTTCTTCATATCTAGTTAGCTAGAGTTTAGAGTAATTATTAAAGCGCTCTTGGTTGCTTTAGACCTTTTTTGTATTTTGGGAGCTTAGCTTTAAAGCCTTGCGCCTCTCTTATGTCCTAGTTATCGGCGAGTCTTGGTTTTTCTGTAGTAAAAATTTAAAAAAAGTTGAAGTTTTTTAATTTTTTAGAGAAAAAGGTTATGGTTTTACGATGTAGCCACCGTAAAAATCGATACTTATTAGAAAACTTTGTAGGATTAGGCAAGAATTAGGTGTGTTTAGGATATAGCTAAAAATGTAGCTAAGCAACCAGCGTGCTACAATTAAGGCCATGTTTAAATTAAAGAGCGCAACTTTAAACCTTGGTCGACCTAGGCTTAAAAGTAGGCGCTGTAAATTTCGTTAATTTTTAAAATTTAGCTTTTTAAAAAAAATTTAGAGGTTTAGAGCTTTAAAGCTTAACTACTTAAAGCTTTACGATTTAGGGATGGAGTATAAATCAATGACCATAGCTTCAGGTACAGTAATTAGCGATAAAGTTTTTGATGAAGAACGTGCGCTATATAGGTTGAAATATGCCACAGTAAAAAACTGTCGTTTTACGGGGCCTGCAGATGGAGAATCTCCGCTTAAAGAAGCTAGGGGAATTGAGTTTTTTGATTGTTATTTTGCCCTTCGCTATCCCTTGTGGCACGTACGTGACTTTTCATTAAGCTTTGTGGAGCTTACCGCTGAAAGCCGAGCTCCATTATGGTATTGCCAAAATGGGACTGTAGCTCATGCTAAGATCAACTCGGTTAAAGCGCTTCGCGATAGTGAACGCGTGGATTTGGTGTCATGCCAAATAGTCTCGCCTGAATTTGGCTGGAAATGTCGGGATATTAAGCTTGACGAAACTTTTATTTCTGCTGAGTATTTGTTTTTAGATGCACAAAATATCAGGCTTAATAATGTCCGTATGAACGGAAAATACTCCTTTCAGTATATCGAAAACTTAGTGATCGAAAAAAGCGTCCTCGATACTAAGGATGCCTTTTGGCACACTAAGAATGCAATCGTAAGAAACACCATTATTAAAGGTGAGTACTTAGGTTGGTATTCTGAAAACCTTACACTAGAAAACTGTACCATCGAAGGCACGCAGCCACTTTGTCATTGTAAAGGGTTAAAACTAATAAATTGCACCATGATAAATTGTGATCTTGCCTTTGAAGATTCCGAAGTTGAAGCTCAAGTGAAAGGTAAAATTGATTCTATCTACGCTCCTAAGAGTGGCCATATTTGCTGTGACGAAGTAGGGGAAATTATTGACGGTGAGCAGTGCCATATTGAAGTTCCAACTAAAAATAGTGAATCACTATAATAATCTGAATACCAAAAAATATTCGCTCCACAGGTAAGCCTGCGGGTTGGTTGTTATAAATTGCGACGTAAAACCTACACGCTTGCGTGTAGCATGAAAGTCGCTTTTTCTATGAAAAACTATATTTCTACTACTTGGCATTAGCATGGAACAATATATAACCCAAATGTTAGGAAGATTGACTGTACTTCCTTGTCGTAAGACAGAAATTTACCGCTAATGTGGTCGTAGGACTCTTTGGTAATAAAAGTCCTGATTCAAACAGATTTACACTTGTAACTCCAAAGCCTGAAAATGGTGTACGATTACAAGCTACACTTGACAATCAGAACCCCACGGGCTTGCCCGTGGGAGCAGTCAGTTGGATATTGTTCTCCATTCTTTCAAACATTAGATTTACATTGCCATTTTTCATAATGTCCTAGCATATCCTTTCTTAAGTTTACATTAAGCTGAGGGCAATATGTATGCCCTTAAAACTTGAACCTTTTATTGTTTCATAATTCGACCTTGTTATTCTTAAGCTAGTTCGAATGAGCTTTGACGTAAACAGGTTTTATATTTCAAGGTTTTAAGGCATCAAGTCCCTTTAACTAGATAAAGATGGTGACGTAAGGCATGAGTATTTTTAGTGGCTGGTCGAAGTTAAATAGACATGGTGAACGGTTAGCTGATATCTATCCCGTATTGGCGTATGCGCCAACAAACGAGTTATTCTTTTTAAACGACGGGCAAAGCTCATCTTTAGGGCTGGCATTTTTAGCTGATCCTTTAGGAGGACTTGATGAAAGCGTGGCCGATAGACTCCACGTGTTTTTAAATCAAGAATTACCGCAAGGAAGCACGCTTCAATTTATTCTTTTAGGGAGTCCAGCAGTCGAACCCTTGCTTCGAGATAACATTTTAACGGCTGCTACATGCGTTGATAATCCGCTCTTAAAACGCATCATGGATAATAAAAACGAGTTCTTACGAAATTTGTCAGATGGTGGCACGCTGGGAGTGGAAGCTGGACTTCGGGATTTTAAGCTCATCGTTAGTATGACTATTCCATGTGCAGACGCAGAACCACGAGATGATGAAATCCAAAACATGGAGTCTTTGCAGCGCTCTTTAGCGGAAAACTTAAGAACTGCGGGCTTTAATTACCATGTAATGACGGCGGATAGTTTTTTAGACACTTTAGCTCCTTTTTTTAATAGCGACCCTAATGCCTCCTGGCATAACGGTAACTTAAAAGCTGCTCCTGATAAACCATTAGCCCTGCAGCTTTTAGATTACGACGCTGCTCTTGAAGTTGAGAGCGACCATTTAAAAGTCGGTGGTTACGTCGTTAACGTCATGTCTTTTCGGGAGTTACCTGAATGCGTGTTTTTTGGGCAAGCCGCCAGATATGCAGGGGATTTACTCACGGGAAGCCGTGGGATTAACGTGCCATTTATGATGACTGGAACCATAGTCTTTACGGACAGTATGCACTTACGTAATTCATTAGCAGCTCGTAGGCAATGGGCAGTAAACCAAGCCTATGGTCCTCTAGTTAAATTTATGCCTCGTTTAGCGCTTAAGAAAAAGGGGTTTGATATCATTTGCGCGCAGCTTGAAAACGGAGAACGGCCACTTAGATTCAACCTAACCCTTTGCACCTTTGCTACGAATGATGCGCAAGCTGAACGAGTAACGACAGGCGTGAGGTCGTATTTTAGGGAAATGGGGTTTTCTGTGATGCCCGATAGGTTTTGCACGCTCCCGCTATTTATTAATGCTTTGCCAATGGGCGCTGAAGGCAAAGCCTTAAAGTCCATGCAGCGGTTAAAAACGCTCGCTCCTAAGTTCATTATTCCATTATTGCCTCTTTTTGCTGACGGAAAAGGTACCGGCTCGAGTGTCATTAATTTGATTTCTCGCCATGGACAGTTGATGAATGTGTCGTTATTTGATTCGCCAACTAACTTTAACCTTTGTATTGCGGCTCAATCAGGGAGTGGGAAGAGCTTTTTAGTTAACGAAATTATTGTTAGCTACTTAGCCCGTGGCGCTATGGTGTACGTAATTGACGTGGGCCGTTCTTATCAAAAGCTAGCTGAATTTTTAGGTGGCAGCTTTATGTCTTTTGGTTTTGATTCAGGAGTGTCGTTAAATCCTTTTGCGGGCGTAAGAGATTATGGCGAAGAAGCGGATGTGTTATCTGGCCTTTTAGCTGCTATGTGCGCTCCGACCGAGCGTTTAAGTGATTTTCAGATGGCGGAGCTGAAACGTATTACGGGTGAAGAGTTTAAAGTCCATGGCAAAGAACTAACACTCGACTTATTAGCTAAACGTTTATGTGCATCAAGTGACGTGCGTGTTAAAGACATGGGAATGCAATTACACCCATTTACTAAAGAAGGGGAATATGGTCGTTTCTTTGCAGGGACTGGGGTCCCTCCGGTCCCTAAAGCTGACTTCACAGTGCTGGAGCTTGAAGAATTAAAAGGTCGACGCCATTTACAACAAGTGGTGCTCTTGCAATTAATCTATCGTATTCAGCAAGAAATGTATTTAGGGGCCAGAAACCGACGCAAGCTCGTTATTATCGATGAAGCTTGGGATCTTTTGCGGGAAGGAAGCGCAGCTTCCTTTATCGAAAACGGCTATCGACGTTTTCGTAAATACGGTGGTGCGGCCGTGACCGTGACTCAATCTATTAATGACCTCTATTCGTCAGATATTGGTCGCGCCATTGTTGAAAACAGCGCCGGAATGTTTCTTTTAGGGCAAAAAGCGGAAACCGTATCCGCTTTAGAACAAAATGGACGCTTGCCATTATCTCCTGGGGAATTTAGGTACTTGCGCTCTGTTCATACGGCTTCTGATAGGTACTCTGAAATCTTTTTAATAACGGCGCAAGGTAACGCTGTTGGGCGGTTAGTGGTTGATCCATTTCGTAAACTCCTCTATTCAACTAAAGCTGACGACGTGGCAAGTCTCGAAGCGCTTACGGCTCAAGGTTTATCGGTAGGCGAAGCTATTGAAACCTTACTTAAAGCGCGGGTTCCTAGGGATGCTTGCTAAAAAGGTAACGCTTAAGGCTTGCTAAAAAGGTCATGAGGCATGCTAACTAAAATTCCCCCAGACGTAAAAAATACCTCAAAACCCACAAAGCGCCCCTCAAAACAGCTCTCAAACCTAATAGCTTTCTAAGGCTAGGTTTAAGGTTAAGTTTAAAGCTCAGGCTAAATTTAAGGTTATGGTTAATGTTTGGGTTAAGCTGGTGCTTAAAGTCGCACAGAACATGAAAATGGTCAGATCTAGAACGTTAGTGCTTATGTGGCATTTAGGTTGGCATTGTATTTGGCAATGAGCTTTGGTTGGCCTAAGTGGCTTGAACCAGACTTTCTTGGCAAGTGGAATTTGGGTAAATGAAAGGTTAGCAAAAGAGCTGTTAGCAATGGATTTAAAGGCAAGGGGGCTCGCAAGGGAGTTTGGGGTGGAGTGTTTTAATTTTTAGGGCGTTTATGTTAGAGCTACGTGGATGTTGGTATAGCTTAAAGATTCTTTTAGGTGGTGGCGCTACGCTATGGGGAGCGGGCTCATTGTTACTTTTAGGGTTAGATTTACACTTAGGGTTAGACTTTCAAGAATATAAATGTTTGGGCTCGGTATTTATCTATAAAAACGAAGTAATTAGCCCGAGTAAAGTGGTGCTTACAAGAGAGCATGATTTTTTAGGAACGGGTAACTTAAAACTAGGAAATTTGGGACAACTAAGCTTCGGGAGAGTTAGCCACTCTGCCTTTCCATTATTAAATCAGACTAAGATGCAAGCTTTAGCTTTAAGTGGGTTTACTAAAAGCACAAAAGCAAGCTTTGGCCTTGACTCTAACTCTAACGCAAACGCGAGCTTTAGGGCTAATGCGAACTTCAATGCGAATTCGAGTTTTAACTCCAATTCCAATTCCAACCTTCCCCTAGAAACTTCTTTTTATCCGTGTTTTAAAAGTGGTGTTTATAGCCTCGAGCTTAATGATAAATGGGGCCCGTTTAAAGCACATGATATGTTAGTTAAAGAGGTTGTGGCTAGTGGTGTATGTGTAGAACGCATCACGCCTAAGTTTTTAGGGTGGATTAAGGTTTCAAATTATAGTGGCGCCTTAAAAGATATAGAAGGAGATACAAAAGGAGATGCATATGTGGAAGGAGATGCAGCAGCATCATCTATAATCGCAGATGCAAAAAATAGCACTCAAAATGGTTCTGAAAAAACTGTAGCCAAAACTGCATTAAGTAGTGGCGCTGTTCCCAATATTGGATCGAAGTTTAAAATGGAGTTTGGAACGGAGCTTGGTTCAGAACTGTATTTGGGACTTAATAGGAGATTTAGTTGGAGTTTTGATTGGGGTTATGAGGTGACGCTCTTAAAGACGCCAAGTATCTATGTGGCTAATGACCTTTTGATATTAAGTAGGGCGCGAGAATCATGGTTGTGTTTAGGCGCCTCTACACGTAATGCTTCAATTCTAAAAGATGCGCTAGTAAGAGATGCGATATTTAGTAACGTAAATGAAAAAGCCAAATCAAAGTCAACTCCCGGTTCAAACTTCGCCCTAAACCCAAGGTTTAAGGCGAAGCAACTTACTTTTATTAAATGCCAAAAATCTACTTTAAACCAAGTTTCAAATACGCATAACTATGCGCCTATTAAAGTTTGGAAGTGGCATTTAGTACGAGCTTTGGAGCAAGTTTTAGCACAAGCTTCGGTTCAAGGCCAAGGCCAAATTTTCGATTCAACTTCGGTGCCTACCCAAGCGTTAGCGTCAACGTTAAGTTTGCCCCCTGTTTTATCCTCAGATTTTAGGTGGCGAGAGATATACGTAGTCCCTAAGAGCATCTTAATGGACGCCAATTTAACGTACCGTATTAACTTAAAGCCTGGTGAGCTCTTTATTATGGGTGGCACAAAAGAGGCCCTTGATTCAAGAATTTTAGGTGGGTTACCAAATACCAAAACTAAACTTCGGGAGGTTAAATGGTATTTCGGGCAGAGACCTAAATTTACTAGCGCGAACAAACACTTGTTTTGGGATAGGAGGTTTTACTCGGACCTTTATTAAGTTTGCTTAAGTATTTAGCCCTAGAGTCTTAGAATTTGCCTAAGAGTTAGCTTAAGAATTAGACAAAGAGTTAGCCTTAAAAGGCGCAATTTAAGAGTACGGATTGTTCTTTTAGTTCTTATTGTTTTGAGGGGTATTGTGTTCAATTAGCCTGCGTTGAGTTTACCTAGCCCGTGTTACCTTTAACTGTGTCGATTTTACTTGTTTTAAGTAAAATGCACTAACTTTTTTGATTAATGCTATAATCCATTCCTTAGAGAGTTACCATTTAGTGGCGTGTATATTATAGTTAGAGGTTGGTTTTTGTTTCTGTAAAAACTTTTGTGGCTATGGCTTAGCCCGATGCTTAGCTTAGCAGGGGCACTTTGAAATTTTGGTGAAGCGCGATTGTTTGTTTAAACTCACCAATTTTAATTTTCATATTACGTTAGGTTTTAAGAAAGTTAAACCTTAGAAAGCCAAATTTTTAAAAACAAAATCTTGCAAGCCCAAACCTTGAAAGTCAAAACCAACGCTAAGCTCTTGATAGCAACGTTAAGCGTTAAGCCCTCAAAAATTATATTACCCTCTCAGTAAATTCAAATTATAGATTGTAGCAAGTAGATTCTAACATTATGGAAAACAACCAAAAACTTAAAATCAGGAAGAAAGATCGCAGTGCCATTATTGATTCATTAAAAATGGGTATTGTGCCACGCGTAGGTTTACAGCATATTCAAGTTGGTAGAAGTGCTGAAATCTCTGAAATGATTAAAGATTTTAAAGCTATCAGTGAAGGGGCTGCTAAAACTCGTTTTATCATCGGTTCGTTCGGGGCCGGTAAAACCTTCTTTTTGACTCTTTCTAAGTTGATGGCCCATGAATACAATTTGGTGGTTATGAATGCCGATTTAACGGTTGATCGTCTACTTTCAGGGACGGAAGGTCGTACCCGCCGTCTCTTTAGCGAACTCGTGGCTAACATGTCAGTTAAGACTCGCCCTGGTGGGGACGCTTTACGTTCTATTATTGAAGGTTGGGCTTCTGGCGTTTTAGAATCTTGCGGTGAAGAACATATCACCCCAACTTTACTCCAAAAGTTCTTACAGCCACTAGAAAAGTATGTTAACTGCTACGATTTTGCGACTGTATTAAGCGTTTATATCAACGCTTATGAAGAAGGTAACGATACCGATATGAATCGAGCTTTACGTTGGTTGCGTGCAGAATACTCAACTAAGACCGAAGCTCGTACTGAACTTGGGGTTAGAACCATTATTGATGATGGTAACTTCTACGACTACATTAAATTATTCTCTGGCTTTGTGCGCTTAGCAGGTTATGATGGGCTCGTCGTTTGTATCGATGAACTTGCAGTCTTAGCTCGTCTACGTTCACAGACTAGAAATAAGAACTTCGAACGTATCCTTGGGATCATTAACGAAGCAAGTTCAGGCACAACTGAAAACCTAGACTTCATTTTTGGTGGAACCCCTGAAATCTTAGAAGATGAAAACCGTGGGATGTATAGCTACGGAGCTTTGAAGACTCGTTTGGCTGCTAATCCATTTGCCGATGAAAAGCATGTAGACTTAACCGGCCCAGTTTTACGCCTCCAAAACTTAACCCAAGAAGAACTTATGGTGTTGTTCCACAACATTCGTAACGTATACTCTGAATACGATGTTAGCCGTCAGTTGATAGATGACAACGGGATCCGTGATTTTATGGCTTGGATTTTAGGTCGCATGGGCGCTCGTAGTTACTTGTCACCACGTGAATCTGTTAAGACCTTTATGAGTCTTTTAACTCAGCTTGAAAACTATCCTGACACTAAGGTTGCTGATTACTTGGGTTCTATTACTCTTCCAGCAGCTTCTGATGCCACAGGCACAACCGTTAGCGCAGAAGACGAAGATCTCGCAGATTTAATCTTATCGCACTAAGTTTTTAGTAGCTAATAAGTTTTTAGTGACCAAACTATAAAGCGCAAGGCTCGCTATTTTAAAAATGGCGGGCCTTTGTTTTGGTAGGGGCTAGATGTTAGTTTGACCTGTTCTTTCTATTTTTTTGCTTTTTTTCTTTCCCTTCCGTTCCTTTGGCAGGGAGTAGTTAAAATTTAATTTTTAGCTAAGGGTCTTTTTATTTATCAAAAGTAAAATCATTAACTTACAGTTAGGAAGCATCTTTTTGTCATGGTTTTGCAAACGTTTTTACAAAAACAAAAATTTTTAGAAAAATCCCGCAGTCTTTATCACTTCTTTTATGTAAGTTAATGGACGTCTCTGGTTGTTTAGGTTACTTTGAGCGTGAAATAAAGGTGAGAGCCTTTATCGTATAACGTATTTGGCTAAGCATAATGTTAGTTGCTGTCACAAGGCTTGATTTACATGCATTTGGTGTATTTAAAGAAGTAAGTTGCAATTAAGTTAGCTTAAAGGTAGTAAATTCTAGTTTTTAATTTTATTCTCAAAAGTGCTAGGGTAAAATCAAAAACCAATATAGATAAAAAAACTTACCGCTAGACTGAAATACATATAAATATGCTCCCAAAAACATTGACCGCATAACTAAAAGCGAATTGGGACTTATTTTATTTTAGAATAGCTAAGGAGAACTCAATATGGCAACTACAGACGTAAAAAACAAAGCCAATCTTGACTTGTGGACTCCTGGGTACTCGCGTGAAACTTTAAGCATTGCCAAAAAGAATAGAGTTCATGTATTGCCACGCCGAGGCTTTTACAGCTTTTTGTCCGTGGTTCTCATGTTGTCAGGGATTTTTTTATTCTGCCTGGCCGTTCTTGATGCTAAAAGGGAAGCTGATTCCGCTTTAGTGATTAATGCGGTGGTTGTCGATTCCATCCAGGAAGGTTCTTCCTGCCGTATAATTGTCAGATACAATGAAGTTAATGGGTTCTCTGGTTTTGGGGAAATTATACTGCCATCTTGTTTAGCTTTAGGTGAAACCATAGAAGTTCACAACAAGTGGGATGAAAAAACTAAAAAATCTGTATTACAGCCTGTAGACACGCTGTCATTTATGCATGACTATCAAACATTAATTGTCGCTGGGACTTTTGTGGCTCTAGCTATGTTTTTAATGTACCGTGTTATTAGTGCCTTACGCTTGGCTCTTGCTTTAACTACGACTCTAAATTTTCATGAAAGAGTTACTGTGATTGGGATTTTAAGAAAACATGGTCGTCGTGGTTGCTGGTTAGTAAAACCTGTTTATTTAGCAGCTGATGGCCGCGTTTTAGTTGATTACCAACATATGGTAGGTCCTAATTTTACTGACTTTGAAAAAGTATTAGGGCAAAGCACGGTGATTGGGATTAATAACGGCTACTTTATAAAGATTGGTAAGTTATTTTGTGCCACTCCGGCTTTAAATCAAGTGGTAAACCAAGAAGTAGGTGTAGTAGCACCTTTAACTGAGCTGTCAACCGAATTACATAAAGCCACTGAAGAAGAAAATTCAGTAGAGCTTAAATCTAGTCAAGAATTAGTATTTAAGGCTAAGCAGGAGCTTAGTCAAACAGAAAATCAAGAGGATCATAACTAATGGGTATCATGGTAAACGGGCGGGAGCTTGAAACCGATGCAGAAGGATTTTTAGTTAATAGGGATGATTGGAACCCAGAAGTAGCTCAGGTTATAGCGCAAAATCAAGGTTTAGAACTGACCCCAGAACGTTTAGAAGTTGTTATGTTCGTCCGGACCTTTTATGAAAAGTACAACACTTCTCCGGCGATCAGAGCCTTAGTTAAAGCTATGGCGCAAGAATACGGCCCTGAAAAAGGTTCAAGCCGTTATTTATATAAATTGTTTCCTGATGGCCCTGCCATGCAGGCAGCACGCATCGCGGGCTTACCTCGACCAGTGCGTTGTATTTAAGTTGTAACTCAAATAAGAATAAGCGCCTAAAATCCCAAAACATGCTCCCTACTTCAAGATACGAAATCCCGGTTTTAAGGTATGAATCCTGGCTTTGGGATATGAAACTCTGTTTTTGGCTTTTTAGAGCAAGTTTAAGACCTTTGTGGCTAAGCTTATTAGCTTTTAGGGCGGTAAACTACGCTTTTTAGGCCTTAAAATCAAGGAGTTAGGCTGTATTTAAGTGCGTCTAAAAGCAAGATGCTTCAAACCTTTAAAAGGTTTACGTACGTTTTTTAGATGTGTTAATCTAAGCCTCTTAAAATTTTCGGAATGGATAACAAAAATCATACCCCATAAACTAATTTTAAAGGTAAAATAAGGTAATTGGTTTTACGGATGTTGAGAGTAAAACCATGTTTGTTAAGGCGTTGTTTTTGTAGCCTTTGAAGAGTTTAGATAGTTAAGATATTGGGCTTAGCTTTTTATGTAGTTATTTAGCTTTTTAGTCCGCTCATAATATTTTACGTTCTAACTTCTTTAAATGAAAAAAGTGTAATTTTTCGAAAAAAAATATATGTCGCTTGCATGTTAGCTCGGGTGAGCTTTTCCCCGTAGGGCTATGAGCCGTATATTAAAACTCACCCAAAGATTTACCTTTAAGTGTAAGTAACTTTGGGTGTCAGTAACTTTAAGTGTAAATAGCATTAAGTGTAAATAGGTGTCTTCTCACTTAAGTCACTTAACTCGCTTAAGCTTTAGATCTTTAAGCAGACGTATACTTTTAAAAGAAATTTAGTAGTAAGCTTGAACTTAAAAAGTTTTCTTAAAAGCAAAATTTTAAAGATTTAGCGCCTGTATGTAGCTAAATACCTGTTTAAACGCTAAGCTTAAATGTTGAGCTTAACCGCTATAAATACGTTAAAGCTTTAAACATCTTGAGGCTAAGAGACGAACTTAAGCCTAAAAGCCTAAAAACAAAATCCAAGACAAACTTAATTATAAATCAACAAAATATACACCAGACCTGTGGCGCTTTCGCTATGATTGTAATAAAGCTTTAGTGACCACCGGAAAATTTATTTTGCCTCTTCCTATAAAGGTGCTAATAAAAATGAAGAAGGAAGAAGCTCTGGTTTTTTAGTGTGCTGATAGCTAAAACGCTATTTTAGGATTAGTCTAAACGACTTTTAAAATTGAAGTGTTCTCTTTGTGGTTTAGCGGGAGCCAAAGTTTATCGGGAACCAAAGTTTTAAAAAACCTTTAAATAACAATTTTTTTAGCGGTACACAAATGAGTTTAAAGCAGTTTGATTAAACTTGTGGAGAAGAAAGTAATGTCATTGTTATTAAACGCTATGCAAAAAGCAGCAGCTGAAGACCGTTCAACTTGTTGTCTCGTCTGTGGGAAGTCAGGGACCGGTAAAACAGCGCTCTTAACAGAAAAAGCCCGTTTATTACACGAAACTGCCAATATTCCCTACGATAAGATGGCGGTGATTTTTCAGAGTGAACGTGATGCTTCGCAAGCACGAGCTCAAATTATAAACGCGCCGGCCAAAGATGGAGCTTCATTAGTTAGTGCCCGCGATCTACGTTTCTTTGGGACCTTCTTATCTGTAAGTTATGAGCTCCTTCGAGAAAATTTAGCTCTAGGCTGTTTAGATTGGTTTCATAGTGGTTTTACCGTTATGGACAGCGAACAAGAATTCGACATCGCCGCTCGCCTTATGGCAGAAAAAGATTATGGCTTGTTTAAAAACAATTTACGCCTTAAGGTAAGCCGTGCCGTCCGCGGGCTCTATGTTGGAAGTGAAGAAGAAAATGTAGGCCTTAAAGCCCTCCACGATGACCTTATTAGTTATTTACGTGAAAACCGCATTATTATTAGGGATAAGCTTCCTGAATGGGCGGTTTTTTTAGCTGGCCAAGAAAATGCTTCATTGCCTAGTGTTTTTATGGTTGATAACATTCACCGGACTTGTGAAGTTGAATGGAAAGCCTTGATGGCGCTAGCTAAACGGGCTTCAGAAAACACCTTTACCCTTGATCCAACCTTTAAGGTGAACACTTCTAATGAAAGTGGGCCGGCCGAAGATGCAGTCCCTGATAGCTATCCGACTACTAAACGGTTTATAGTAGACCACGTTTTAGCTTTACAAAACGTAATGGCCACTAACATTATTACCTTAGAACACAATTACCGTTTAAGCCAACTACCATTAGTTGGAGCTAATTTTATTGCAGGGGACGTGGAAGCGGTCAAAGAAGGGATGCCTACTCCAAGTGGCACTATTGGCTTAACTTCATTTGCTGATAGTAGAGAAGCGGCAATTAGTATTGCGACCCAAATTGAAGAGCTTAGAATTAGAGGCGCGCAATACGCTGAAATCGGGATTTTATATGCCGATGGGTTTATGCAAAAGACGCTCCCATCTGTGTTACGAGAAAAGAATATTCCTTTTGAAAGCGGCTTAGGTGATTACTTAGGGGCGTTTTCTGGGGCAGCTTGGTTAGTGCGCGTGCTTAGATTCTCTCTAAGCCCAGTTAATAGTGCTAGTGGCACTGACGCGGTTTATGACCGTAAGTTTGGTGATGTGGGCTTACGTCGAGGCGATAGCCGTAATATGTATAAAGGTGTCGGGGAACGTATTCCATCGCGCTCAGTGCTTTTTCAGAAAATGCGCTGGTTTGTTACTAACGCCAATGAAGCTGAAAACGCACTTAAGGCCAAATCGGCAGAACCTGGAGCAAGTATTTCTTCAGGGCTTAAAGCTTCTTGGATTAAGACTTACTTTGACTTAGACAATAGACTTAACCGCATTCCAAGCGATTATGAACAAAACTTAAAGAGTGTAAACTCTGTTATTGATACCATTGAAGCTCTAAGAATTGGTGGTAAGCGTTCATTATTGCAAGCGATAGCTCAGTTCTTATGTAACTATAATGTGCGTGGCCGCTATGCGTTGATGAGACCTAGTTTTCCAAACTGCGTGCATTTAGCACACTATAAAGTTGATACCCCATACAACTTCCCATTCCTCTTTGTGACAGATTGTAATGATGGCAAGATTTCAGCTATTGTGGGTAATGACGCCACTTTAAAGCATGACCGCGAAGCGTTATATACGGCTTTTAAGCGTTGTAGCTTCGAATTGATGTTGTCTTACACTAGAACTAAGATGGCCAAAAGCGGTTTAGTTTTGCAAATTACCCCAAGTCCATTGCTAGCTTCAATTCCAGAAAAGTATCTTACCTGCGATAGCACCGTAATTGAAGCCTTAAAGGCCGGGCGCAACAGTGTGTTCCCAGAAGAAAGCTTGGTGTCTTATGAAGACTTTATGGCCCGCTTTGATGAGAAGCAGTTAGCTCTCATTCAAAGTGACGCACCATTAACGCTCTTAAACGCTCCTGTTGGCACTGGTAAAACCATGATGGTGGTAGGGCGTATTTTGTACCTTAACCAGGTTAAGGGTGTAGCCTTTAGAAAGATGTTCGTTTGCTGCTTCTCTAAGCGCGCAGTTGCTGATGTGATGAATACAATTTTACACATCAAAGGTCTTTCCGGCTTAAGCCCGGTGTTAGATTTTCCGCTCTTTGGAACTTTTGAGTCACTTTGCGTGAAGCTTTTAAACAAGCGTTTAAAGATTTCCGAATACGGTTATGGCCGTGGCTTTAAGATCCAAAAGGAAGAAATCGAATTTAATCATGCGATGGAACTTGTGGCTGAGCTTAAGGGTTTAGATTATACAGACGATTTGGCCCGCACCACCCAAAAGTGGCTTGAAGCTGCTTACCGTCACGTCTATGGTGACATTTGGACGGAAATTTCGACCCTTTGTGGCGCTGATGCTTGCTTAAGTAATTATGAAGGTGAAACTGAAGCGTTACCAGAAAGTGCTAATGACCAAGAACAAGGACAAGATCTCGCTCCAGGCTTTGATCTTAGTGGCGTTTCCTCATTAAAGGCAAATGCAACTTTGGCTGAAATTAGCGCTGATCCAGCATTTTCTGAATTTGTGGCGCGCACCGTACGCTTTAAGAAAGACAATAATATCATGAGCATGCGCGATGCGCGTTGCATTGCGATGGCTTTAGTTGGTGATATTGCTGACCAGATAAGCGAAGTTGTGGTTGATGAGTTCCAAGATTTTGATGCACTTCAATTAGGCTTTATCAATAAGCTTGTTCAAGGAGGCGCCCGCTTAATGGCGGTTGCTGATTCAGAGCAAGCGATCAATGAATGGAAAACTCACGGCCTTAAAGCCATTAATTGCTTAGCCAAAGAGTATGATGTTCAAATTCAGACCTTAACTCATAATTACCGTAATGAGCTTATTGCCAAATCTGCTCACGCTTTCTTAGAAGGAACGACCTCTACTCCTCTTAGTAATGCAGAAGGTAGCGAGGTATCTAACCAAGAAGGGTTGGCAATTAACACTAGTGTTCGCGTGATTGGTTTTGCGGATTACGAAGCGGAAATCAACTATGTCGCTACTAGAATGATAGAGTTAAACGATAATGGTGTTTCGTTTAAAGACATGGCGGTGCTTTTTAAGGCCCCAATTGGTGCGCAGCGCATTTTGCAGTCAGTGCTTGAAGAATACAACATCCCAATTAATGCTTGGTCTATTCGTGGGCGTGGGATTGCAGAACGTAATTCTCAAGGCACTAGGGTTCATGGCAGTGTCCATGAAATGTATGCGCAAGATGATGAAGGTGTGTCACTTTTGTCGCTTCATAGATGTAAAGGCTTAGAATATCCATACGTCTTTATTATCGATTGCGTAAGCAGTATTGCGACTGTGGACCAACCATACTTGTTTAAGGACAATGAACGCCATTTGTACTATGTAGGGATGACTAGAGCAAGTAAAGGCCTTGACGTTTTATACGTGAAAAGCGAAGCAGGTGACGGCCAAAATCAAGCCCTCGACTTGTTAGGTGGCTTACGTTTAGAAATGTTTCAAGGGAGCTCAGACTCAGGTTTTGCTTCCGCTAAAGCGCGTAGCGTAGCTAACGTTGAAAATATAGATGAGGATGAAGACGTAGAAGAGGCCGAAACGGCGTTTACTAATGACCCTCAAGTTGAAAACTTTAGCGCGGATGAGTAAAGTTTGGCTTAAGGTTTAAAAGGACCGCAAACTAAAAAGAGACCTAGAAAATTCGGAAGAATATTTCTAGGTCTTTTGTTTTAAACATGGTTACGGACACACGCCTAAGCCAAAAGTTGCACCGAAGTTTAAGCCTAGAGTTTTGTTAAAAGCGTTAAAACGTTATGTTTAAAGTAAAATTTTGAGCAATATCAAGAGATAGGAGGAGAAACATAGAGAAAACTAGCCACAAAAAATTGTAGTGACTACAATAAAATTCATACCTTGCGAAAACGTTATCAAACCAATTTTGTTTTTTGCGGTATAATTTAGCGTTGAATAAGGCACAGGATAAAAACAACCAACAAATAAATTCAAGATTGAGTCTTAAATTTTTTACGTAAGCGAAAGCGCATTTAGTGACGCGCTCGATTATAAAAGTAGCATGCGTACAAGTTTCTGGTCCCATGTTAAAGCCTAAGCTTTAACATGAAGGATGACGCTCAAGAGCCTTATAAAACTTAAACCCGCCGTAAGGACTTACCGCGCGTGAGAGTAAAATCAAACCAAGTTTAGTGAGTCAAAGTTCTATTTAGCCAACAAAACCCTAGGCTTGATACTAAAGTAACAGTTTTTAAATGCAGCTTTTAAGCAGGTTTTACCTTAAGTTAAAAGCTAAAGCATCATAACAATTAGAATAAAAGCACTATTACAATTAGAACCAAAAGTGCAAAACAAATTAAATAAAATTACATAAAAATATATAAATACACACAAAATTAAAAAGCCTGTCGCAAGGGTTTCAACATCATTACCCAAAACGATACTGTATCCAAGTTTATAAGCATAACTATTAACTTTAATTAACTTATAACGTATACTAACTACAACAATACAAATTACAGCAATAAAATAATAATTAAAAACCGACAAAATCTTCGGATTTTGTAAGGCTATATATGAGAGTGAACAAAAAACAAGATTGCGGTACTTTAAACTGCAATCAGCGTACGCAGTCGAGCCTAAAAGAACCAATGGTTCTTTGGGGTAAAGCACCTGTATCTGCCAAATTTCCTCAATGCCACCATGTGGCTCATAAACCACTCAATTTTAAAGAGACCTTCAGAGCTACATTAAAAACTACTTTAGGCATTAAGGTAGGGGATCAAGCTTCGCGTTTATCTAAAACTAAGGTAACTCCTAATACTAAAAAATCTAAAGCTCCAAGCTCCCAAGCCCAAAAATCAAAAGCTACTCTTGGTGCTACCACCAAAGCAGCGGCTAGCTTAAATGAGAAGCTACAATCTGATTTGACTTCGAATAAGACCAAAGCCTCTAATAGTGGTATGGAGGCCCAAGCTCAAAACCAAAGCCAAACCCAGGCCCCCAACCAAGCCCAAACCTCAAAGCTTGAAGTTCGCTCGATTATAGGTCCCGCGTCACCTTTAACCTTAAAGGATATTGTTTTAGGGTTAGAAGGGGAAGTACCGTTTCCTGACGATGGCGTGGAATCTACTTTTAAAGAAAAGAGACGTGGCATATGTTTGATGTTCTTATACCTTGCTATTATTGCTGTAGTTATCATGGTTTTAGAGCTACACAACGTTTACTTGTTTAAGTTCTTAAACGATAAAGTCTTATCGCAAGAAATGCTGCGTTCCCGGTGCATTAACGATACCTGGTTAACTGGCGACTGCCACGATGCGATTGAGCATAAGGATTCAAACGCAGCGGTACGAATCGCTGAAACTTACCAGCAAGCTGCTCAAAAGATTAAACCTAACCGTGAAAAGCTTTTGCAGGATTTTTGGCGGTACTATTTTAAGCCCCAAGGGTACTATGCAGATTACGCGCGGTATTGGTACACTAAAGCTGCGGCCTTAAATAACCGAGTGGCTTTATACGAACTTTATAAGGTCTACACTAAAACAGAAGAAAAAAGTCGCGTCGCTAATGAGATGCTATTGCGTTCTTCTGCGGCTCAAGGTTACGCTCCGGCGCTCCTTGAAATGTATGAACATAATATCGGTGGGAGCCGTAAATACAATTTTAAACTCCTTCAAAAGTCAGCAGCTTCTGGCCATGTGCCAGCTCAAGTAATACTTGGGCGTGAATACGCAGAAGGGATCTTGGTTGAACGTAACGCTGCCAAAGCTCAATTGTGGCTAATTAGAGCAGTACGCCGTGGGAGTCTTGCGGCTATGCTTGAGTTGGTTAGACTCTACGCCTCAAGCGAAGGGGAATTACCTGAGGCCAAGATTAGACATTATGCTTGGGCTCAGCATTTTTATAATTGCCAAAAAGTTTCAGAAGAAGCTTTAGAATTAGACTTCGATTATTCTGTGATGGTAAAGATGTACCGCCACCTTTCTAGTACCTTTACGCCAATGGAAGCTAAGCGGGCGGGACAGGTGATCAACAATATTTTACGTGATTATCCTTGTGTGCAGCATTCACCATCTTCTAAAGCCCCGGGCTCTTTAGAAAATGAGCCTGAGGCTGAGTCTGATCCTGAGCTAAGTAATGATTCCTTGTTTTAGATGGTAAAGCCTCGATATTTTTACGAGGCCTTATTATTTTATTAGGCCTCCAAAGTTAGAGTTTTTTTAGTGTTCTATAGCTCTATTCATAAGCGAATTCTTTACCGCTAAAACTCAAATGCTATAAAAAGTTCTCCATAAAAAACGCTCCGGCCTCGCTAGGCATTGGGACTTCCACGCTAACGGTAGTGGCTTTTTCTCTAAGAGCAACGCTTACTTTAGTGATAAGTTCAAGGTAATTAGAGGTTAAAGACCAATGCTTGGGTGTTAACTCAAACATGATGGTAGTTTTTAAAGGGGTACCTACATTAGACGCTAAAGTAGGAGCTTGAGTAGCTTGGGTCTTAAGAGCATAGACTCTAAATAAGTTCGGAGCGTTCATAAACCCAATAGCGTTTATATCGCCTTCATTCTTTAATGCGATTGGCTTAGTAAGCCAAATAGTAAGCGCGCGGCGATAGCCATCTCCTGGCGCATAAGCTTTCGGTAGGGTATTTAAGCTTTGCGCAAGCTCAAGGCATAGTGGCTCTCTATACGAAACTTCCCCTAAAAGCTTTAGTAAATCATTGGTGCATGAGAGGCTAGAGACGATATCCGGGTTGCTTTTGTCATCTGAGCTTGGGTTTGAATCTTGGCTTTGAGTTTGATTTGGAGTATTGAGAAGTTTTAATAAATCAGGCACGCCGTCAGGATAGGCCTTACGGAGAGCGTTGACATCAAAGTTTTCTAAAAAGTTGTGTACAGCTTCTTCCGAAAGTGGATTAGATTCCGCTTCTTGTGCTTCTGGTAGTACTTGGTAGGGAGTTGCTGCAGCCTTAATGGCAAGAGGAGTGGCCCGCTTAGTTAAAGGGCGTCTAGTTTCCTTAGGTTCTTCACTTGATTTTACGGCTTCGGCTTCGTTTTTATCTACACAGTCTGTACCTTTACTTACTTCTGGATCTTCATTTATATCTGTGCCTTCAGTTATATATTTACCTTCATCTTCATTGGCAAATACATCAAGAAGTTCATTTGGCGTTTGGTGAGCGTTTTCTATTGGTGCAAGCAATTCCACTTCAACTTGATCCCAATCGATTTCCGCCAAGATCAACTCCAATTCTTCTAATTCCATGTGTAAGTTGAGGGCGTCTTTAGTGGTTAGGTCCAGATCTAAAATATCACGCGCATAAGGAAGGTCACCTAAAGGGCCGTTGATTACTCCCTTTAAATGAAGTTCTAGCTTTTGCAGGTAAGCGCGGAATAAAAATTCTTTTGAGCCATCCATGCTCGGGCAGACTATTCTAAAAGCGTAGCATGGAGTTATATCATCGTATGGAAGTTCTTCTTCATCATCTTCACTAGTAGTATTAACCAAACTTGGTGGGATTGAATCTGATTGCGCCAAATTAGGTTGGGTTAAACCTGCTTGGTTTGAACTAAGCTTGGTAGCGTGAACGTTATTGGCTAAGGTTTGGTTCTTAGATTCGTTAGGGGAAGCATTATCAGCCTCATCACAAGCGACAATAGCGTCTTTTGCGTGTAGTTTGGTGTATTCACTAAAGAGGTAATCTACTCTAATCCCAGCTAAAAAGATGTTTTTACGGGTGCTTTCAGTTAAGGCGCTAATTTCAGCACAATCACACAATGCGTTTTCAAGGAGGGTTTTAAGTAATTGTGTGTTTTGATTCATTAGAGACTCCAGCTTAAATTTACGTAGGGCGCAAAAACAAAAAGTAAGGTAAAGGTTAAAGTAAAGATCGAGATTACGTTTTGGTTTTAGGCTACGGTTTTAGTTTAGATGCTAGTTATAAGATAGGGTTTTAGTAGGAGCTTATCTTACCATTTTTTAAGGTTTGGTGATATGGTCGTATTTGAACCGAGGTTAATTGGTTTTCATGCTAATTAGACTAGGAAGTTAAGCTTTTATATCTAAAGAGGCAATATAAATTTTTAAGGTGAAATTATAAGTTAAAGCTCAATTTTTATTGATAAACTTAGAGCTTGGTAGCAAATGAAGCCACGGTTTTAGGTCTTATAACGGACAAGATTGAAGTTTACATTATAAAATAAAGCTAGTAGCTACATAAAGCTAGTCATAAGAAAAAAAATAGAGCTTGCGCTAGGTTACACTTTTATGATTTGGTTCTTTAGGATAGGGAACTTTAGGACCAGCACCTAACCATTAAGCACCTGTGCTTAAAAACTAAATCAAACCCCAAACCCAAACGGGAAACAAAGAAAATTTTCGGCCTAACTGGCATTGGAGTTTAATATGCAAAATGGTTCAAATATAGCGCCAAACACTCAAGCTGATGATAACTCATCAACGAACGATGTGTTTATGGTGTTGTCTGGCAATATGGAATGGATGGCTATTCCAGGCGCTGACGCTCAGCTAGAAGAAGGCTTTAGAATGGCAGTTCATGAGTTGATTCGAACCTTTAGGACCTTAGGCATCCATATTAGACGGCAAGAACAGTTACGTGCCATGATGGAAAATGGTGCCGAAAAGACCGATATGTTGGCGTCGTTAGAAGATGATATTGTGCATACTCGCTATGTTATAGATCGCTTGCTGCGTGGTATGAGTGCTGGCGCTTCGGCTGAAGACGTAGGGCGCTTTGCGCGCAACTTACGTGAATCAGCGCTTGAGATCTCTGATGCCGATGGAGATGTGCTTATCTAGTAGCTCTCACAATTGTCTTTTATTTAACTAAGTCAAGTTCATATTGTTGGTGTAATTCAGTGTTTTTGTAAAATATCTAATTCACCGCTACTAAATACAAATGCGTTCTACAATGCGGACACAATACAAATCTCGTTTATGCATGCAAACTAAAGTTAATGGTTAAGGCATATGGATATCTGGACACTACATGATGAATTAAGTTTAGCAAAACCGAGCTTTAAGTGGTTGTCACCAGACTATATTAAATTGGGACTAAGTTGTGGTATAAAATATGGATGGAAAAAGCGTATTTGGCTATAAACCACGCTTTTTTTTAATTTAAATTTAGAAAAAACGTACATAATATCCATTATGCGATCATGCTTAAATGCTCCTATATCTTACATATTTGGCGTTGTAAACAATGCTCCTACTCACACTTATTTTTTTAAATGCGAAAGCCCAAAACAGTGTCTTAGGATCCATTTTTCATCCTTAATAATCGTTGGTTAATTATTTAGTAAATCAAACTATTCTTTCAAAATTTTCTCAATGGGATTATTGTTATGATACTTTGGGTAAATTTATAAATCTATTAACCTACTATCACAATTTTAAGTTAAAGCTAATTTTTTTCAAATCTAGTTTGACACATGCCAAGGCTCCCCAATCACTCAGTGTTAAACAAGGATCTGAATTTGTTGAAGGTTCATAAGCCGTTAATGCGGTGCAAGTTGCAACATTTTTGTCTTTCTGAACGGTACTGCATTTCATGTTCAAGTGTCATCTAAACTCCGTAACTATTAAAAAATTTATTTATAGAAAAATCTCTTCCATCGCCAAATATTTTCCACCACTTAAAAGCATTTCCATTTTCAAAGCATTCTTTTACAAATAAAAATTGTTGTTCTGGAGACAATATTTGTCATTTGCGCATGTTACATCGAAATCTATTAGACGCTTTTTACAGTAGTCATCTATTTTTCTCTGGTGCTAAATGTAGGTTTAGTTTTACCTTTTTCCCATCTATTTACTGTTGCAAAAGAACCCATATCTCTTTTGCAAAGTCTTCTTGACTTAGAATATTGTTTGCCGAAACTATCGTACCACCTAAAGGTATTAGACATTACAACAACTGTCGAAAATCGGATATCTAATCTCAGTTATTTTAACTCAACTTTTCCACATAAAAAAAACATAATAACCCTAGTTTCTATAAAGACTTTACCTTCTAAAACAAAATTGTTTTCATGGAGATATTTGGTCGCTAAGAATAATATCGACCTAATACGCTTAGTTTTGCCTTTTTTTATCTTACCTGCCTTTTCTCCTATTGTTAAAGTCACAAAAGTCAATATTTAAAGCAATTTAAGCAACAATTACGTTATCCGTGTTTTGTTTTTTCTTTTAACCAAAGAAAAAAAATTATTGCGTTTTGTTGTTAGCATATGCTAACATCTTGCCCAAATGTTAGCAATTGCTAACAACTCACCCCAAATGTTAGCAATTGCTAACATAATTTAATAGTAACCACCCAAATAATAGGAAAAAAGGATGGCTTCAAACACATTATCTCATTTAGATTTAATCCAAAAATATTCGAATGAAAAAGAAGAAGTTAATTTTCAAGCTGTAATAGATGAAATGAAATCAACCTTTAAACCTGATGCTGCTAACTCCGTTGCATTGATGAAATCTATGCCTTCTATGCTTAAAACCAAAATGGAAAAGATGATGCAAAAGATGAGTGAAGGTGAAAATGAGAATGTAGATTTTAGAGCTAAAATAAGTAACGATCCTATCTTATATGCTTTTGCCGAAAAAAAATCTGCTCACACTGGTGGTGGCGGACAAATAATCCCACCTTTTGTAACTGATAAAGCTTTTGATTTACTCGCAGATGTTCCGCGAACAACTGAATCTGTAGCATATATAAACGTCCCTTTTTGTCAAACAAGATGTGCTTTTTGTATGTTTTATATTGGCGCATATAAAAAGGAAGAATCTAAACGCTACGCTGATGCCTTAATTAAAGAGTTGCAGTTTCATGCGGACAGACGCGCACAACAGGGACGTAAACTAAAAGCATTATATTTTGGCGGTGGCACCCCTACTGCACTTGAAGCGGAAGACTTATATAGAATTATCAAAGCTTGTCGTGAATACCTACCTTTAACTAACGATTGTGAAATTACTGTTGAAGGGCGATTATCTTATTTTGATGAAAGAAAAATAGAAGCAACTTTAAAGGCTGGAGCTAATCGTTTTTCAATGGGGATACAAACTTTTGACACAAGAATTAGACAAGCCTTAGGCAGAATATCTACCACCGAGGAATTGATAAGAGATTTAACAAGACTTGCTAGCTATGACGAAGCTGCTATTGTCATTGATCTAATGTTTGGTTTACCTGGCCAAGACGAACAAAGTTTTTTAAGAGATCTTGAAATTGCCAAGGAATGTCCTATTGATGGCCTAGATCTTTATCAACTTATTCTTCTTGAAAGTTCCCCACTAGAAAAATTAAGCAAGCTAAATAAAACAGATAAGCTTCCAAATCCAATAGAAAGAGCAAATTTATATCGCATAGGTGCTAACTACTTGTTAGAACACAATTTTAAACAGTTAAGTGCTAGTCATTTTGCTATAAATACTCGAGAACGCAATATTTATAACGTATTAGCTAAATCCGATGCAGATACCTTAGCTTTTGGTCCCGGTGCAGGTGGGAAGATACAAGGTATCTCCTTTATGAATAAGAGAAACTATAGTGATTATATTAATACCATAAACAATAATCAAAAACCTGTAGGAATGATGTTTATGCCTCATCCCAATTGGCGTATGCATAAAAAATTAGGTCAAATGTTAGAGCTAGGCTTTATCGATCTCAAGCAATTCAAAAAAAACTTCCACCAAGATCTGTTAACCATTGCAGGTGAGGTTTTTGAAAACTGGCAACAAGCAGGTCTATTAAAGATAGAAAAAGACTACATCAAATTAAATCAAGCAGGTCTGTTTTGGTCAGTAACGATGTCAAATCTACTCATAAAATATTTAATTCAAGTTTCAAACTCGTAACACAAAACACTCAACCTTCGAGGCCTAGCCTCACATAAAAATATTTTATTTTAAAAAGGCCTTGTCTGCATAGGCAGGAGCTTCATTGTGTTTTTATAAACAAGAAATTTAATAAGCAACAAAGGAGACAATAAGATGAAACTTAACAAATTGGCATATTGCATGTTATTAACCCTACCAATAGGTGCCTATGGTAATGATGCTAACGATGAAAACCAAGAATTAAAAACTAATGATATTGTAGTTACCGCCACTAGAACTTCAAAAGCACTCAAAGATGTACCAATGAGTGTTGGCGTAGTGACTGAAAAAGAAATTTCTAAGCGGTCTACTAATACCATAGGTAGCTTACTTGAAGACGTGCCTGGAGTGACTTTAGAAAATGACGGCACCCCTGGGTTAGTACGCGTTGGCATCCGTGGGGAAAATGCTTTTAGAACATTAGTCTTAGTAGATGGGCAAAAAGTATCAGAACATAGCTCTATGTCAGGATCGCCAATGCTAGTAGCTCCATCTAGTGTAGAAAGAATCGAAGTTATCAAAGGTCCTGCTTCTGTATTATATGGTTCTGATGCATTAGGTGGTGTAGTTAATATCATCACTAAAAAGCAAACTGATAAAAGTTTTGGTGGGGATGTAAGCGCTGGTTATAACTCAGGATATCAAGCCGCATGGACAGAAAGTGCTGCTTTGTATGGTTCTAACAATGGTTTTAATTTTAGATTAACAGGTTTCTACGCCAACGCAGGCAACCTAATTACCCCAAATGGTACAGTAGATAACACCAATTCAATTAGTCGATCTGGAACTTTACATTTATCTTATGACTTTGATGAGCAAGCTAGTATTGGCCTTAATGGGGAGATTTTTGAAGGGGCTTTTCATACCTCAAGTGAGGTAGAGTCCGGTTTAGACTCTTTTAAAGTAGACATTCCTCTTTGGGATCGTAAAAAAATTAACATTTATGCTAAGTTTTTAGACTTAAATGATTACTGCACCAATTTACGTTTTGATGCTTACTATCAACGTACTCACAAAAAGATGCGAAATCAAATGGAAACAAGTGGTATTGACTTGGATATTAAAGCTAGTAACTACATAGAGACATTTGGATTGTCAACTTTATCAGAATGGCAATTAGGCTCAAGTAATTACTTAATTGCCGGTTTAAATGCTGATTTTGATAACATGCACGCAACTAAAGATAATAGTGTAGAAGGTCAGATGGGACGTATGTACATGAATAGCAATACGGTAACTCGTTACAACGGTTATCAAAATACTTATTCAGCATTCTTATCTAACGAAACCACTTTACCATCGGATTTTGCCGCCACCTACGGAGTACGTTATACCTTTGTAGAATCTGGTTTACAAAATAATGATGTAAATAAAACCACAGCTATGACTATGAACGGTGTAACGTCTACTACGGTTAAAAATACCAAAGGTAACACCGACCGTTCAGTTGAATCCAAGCCTGTGCTAAATTTGGGTATTGTTTATTCTGGATTTGAGGATCTAGCTCTAAGAGCAAATTGGTCACAAGGTTTTAGAACCCCTATTATTCAGGAAAAATACTTATCTTCATCTATGGGCTCAACAAGTACCACAGAAGGAAATCCTGATTTAGACCCTGAAACTTCAAATAACTATGAACTTGGTGCTCGCTATTTTGGTGGTAACTTCGACGTTAATTCCGCCCTATTCTACAATAAAATTAAAAATTTCATTACCACAAGACAAGTAAGCTCTAACTTATATCGTTATGAAAATGTCGCTCAAGCTAGAACTTTTGGGATGGAATTTGATTTTGCCTACACCTTTGACAACGGCCTCAAACCATATACTAGTTGGAATTTTATTCGACGCAAGTACCAAGCTCTTGAGTACGAAACTTACTATACCAACTTACCAGAATTTACTTATAGAGCGGGCCTCAACTATAACAAGGATTGGGATGAATGGAGCTTCGGAGCTGACGCTTATGCCCGCGGTGCTGGTGCAAGAAAGATAGATGCTAATCGCTCTAGTTCAGGTGAATTCGAAAGAGCTCCTGGCTATACCACTGCTAATCTAGCCTTTAACTTAGCATTTGGGGCGCAAAAACAATATACCTTAAACCTTGCTGCTTTGAATATCTTTGACAAGACCTACTATGTAAATGATGCCATAGCAGAACCTGGTCGTCACTTTGAGATCAATATGAACGCAAAATTTTAATTTAAAGGAGTGTAGGGGAACTCCACTACATTTTTTATGAAAAAACGATATTTTAATTGTCAAGAATTAGTAGTAATGGGAGTTTTTGCAGCTTCCACTAAAGTAGTTACTTTGATTATTGCGCTGGCAGGTGGCGGTCCTAATCCCATTTCTATCATGCTCAAAAACATGGTATTTACCACGCTACTAGTAGTACTAATATACAAAATACCTAAATTTGGAACCCTAACCTTATTCAATTTAGTTAGTGCTATTGTCAGTTTAATTTTTTTAGGTGGTGGAGTAACCTCCATTCCTTTAGTGCTAATGTGTGCTCTTCTATCTGAGCTTTTAGTTATGTGTCTAGGAGGCTATAAACGGTTCTATGCCCCTATTGCATGTGTTGCATTTTTTGACCTTTTTTCTCGCCTAGGCTCTATAGGGCTTTCATATTTATTCATGCGTGAAATGCCAGAGATGCTTCTTATGGTAGCTTTGATTATTGCCGTAGGTTATGTAGGCGCAATTATTGGTTTATTTACCGGATTATATTCAGCAAGGGAATTGAGACATGCAGGCATTATTAACAAATGATCACGATAGTTTTTTACATAGGTTTGATGTTAGAGCAAAGTTGAGCGTTTCTATTATTTGTGCTTTTAGTGCCCTAATGCTATCAAGTATTGAATCTCTAGCCCTGCTCTTTGTAGCAACTATGATTTATGCTTTGCTCATGAACCGCATCAAAATACTAGTGGTAAGTTACTTCTTTATGGTTTTAATGATGGGGTTATCTTTATTGTGTGTCTTAACTTTGTCTGGAATCTTTAAAAACCTAGGCTCTCAAGGGTTGAATTTAACAAATGCTATTGTTCCTTTTATAAGAGGAGCAAGCGCCATGAATGCAGTATTACCACTAGCCTTAACAATAAGAATGCAGACATTATTAACCTCTTTACAGTCTTTTAGATTACCGTTCATGCTGTATTTACCTGCTGCTGTAATGATTAGATTTATTAGTTCTTTTATCAGCGACGTAAAACAAATAGGCCAATCAATTAAGATTCGTGGTTTTAAATTGTCGATTAAAAATATTTTATTACATCCAAGAATCTTTTTAAGACTTACATTTTCACCACTCGTATTCTTAACCTTAAGAACAAGTGATGACTTAGGCATTGCGGCTGAGCTTAAAGGGCTTGGTATGTGTAAAAAGAACAATTTTAAAATTACTAAATTTAAACGACATGATTATGCCCTAGTCGCAACGGCTCTAATTATAAGTGCAATTTGTATTTATATACAGATTCAATTAGGCGGACAATTTTTTAAAGGTATGCACTAATGATTGAAATAAATAATGTAAGTTATACCTATCCAGGAGCCAAAGTCAAAGCTTTGTCAGAGGTAAATTTTAAAGCCACAAATGGTACTTTAAGTTTAATTACAGGCAGAAGTGGCTCAGGGAAAACTACCCTATCTAGACTAATTAACTGTTTATGCCCAGCTTATTATGGTGGAACTATAACTGGTCAAGTTTTAGTAGATGGACAACCTCAGGCAGACTTGTCTGATTCATCATGTAGAGTTGGCACCTTATTTCAAGATCCTGAAAGACAGTTTTTTGCTTTAAATGTGGAAGATGAAATAGCATTCGCTTTAGAGTGGCGTGGACTAAAAAGAGAAGAGATTAAAGCTAGAGTCGATGAAGTAATAGAACTATTTGATCTACAAGAAATAGCTTCAAATCCAATCAATTCTTTATCAGAAGGCCAAAAACAAAAAGTTGGTTTAGCTCAAATTATTGCCTTAGGAGTAAAAAACATCATTTTAGACGAGCCCTCTGCTAATCTTGATCCAGAGTCAACTCTAGCTCTTGCTGCCACTCTTAAAAAGCTAAAAGCACAAGGCTATTGCATCGTTGTCTTTGACCACAGACTTTACTATCTAAAAAATGTTGCAGACCAAGTAATGGTTTTTGATGAAGGTAAAGTGGTAGCCCAAGGGGACTACAGTATCTTAAATAATGATGCTTTACATAAAAAGCACGGTTTAAGACAAGTATTAGTTGAGGATTGTCGTAAAAGTTATATAGAACAAGATAAAGCTGGAGAAGCTTGTTTAATAGGTGAAAATATTACTTTTGCGTATAAGAAAAATGCAAAGCATATTTTTGAAAACTATAACTTTAGGATAAAACCTGGAGTAAGCGTGTTGCTTGGTGATAATGGCGTGGGCAAAACCACCTTATGTAGATTAATTTTTGGTCTGGAAAAAGCCCAAAGTGGCAAAATTTTCTTAACAGGCGACCTTAAAGATACTAGTTATAACAATTGCTCGATAGTGTTGCAAAATTCTGATTATCAATTACATATGAAGACAGTAGCGGCAGAAATAAAGACAACTTTATCCCTATCAGGTCTTAATAGTAGTGATGAAAATGTTATTGCTTGTTTAAAACAATTTAATTTAGACGACTTAATCTCGCGCCATCCCCAATCATTATCAGGCGGGCAAAAACAAAGATTAGTACTAGCATGCGCTCTTGCTAAAAAACCTAAGATATTAATTTTAGATGAACCGACCTCCGGACTTGATGGAGCAAACATGCTAAAGATAAAAAAAATGCTCGCTGATTTTACAAGCCAAGGTGGTATAGCCATCATTATTACTCATGATCTGGAGTTAATGGATAAAGATTACAACTACTTACACTTAACCCACTCTTAAATTTGGAGATGTTATGGAAAACTTAAAAAACAAGGTTCAAGAAATTATTGATTCTAAAAAGGCCAAAGGCATTGCCATGATGGCGCAAGCTCTTGGAGTAACTCATGCGCAAGTGATTGAAGTCTTAGATGCAAAATACGCAAAGGTTGTAACAAAAGATAACTTTTACCGTGTTTGGGATTTTTTAACTTCAAGAGATAGCTTAACCCTACTTGTGATATCAGATGGCAATATCTTTGAAGTTAAATCTAAGGTTGTTCCAGGAAAAGAAGCTCAAGGATATTTCAACCTCTTTGGCTCAGAACCTTTACAGGGACATATTAAGATTGATGCGGTTGATGAAATCGCTCTTTTGTCAGTGCCATTTATGTCTTTTGAAAGTCATCAAATTGCTTTCTTAAATACAAAAGGCCACATAATGTATTCATTCTATCTTTCAAGAGATGATAGTCATAAGCTTTTAGAAAATGATGTCAACGCATTTTTAACTTTAAAAGAGGAGTTAACATGCAAAGCATAATTTGCGTAAGTTCTTTAACTCAAAATACTTATAGGGTCGCCCGTTATGCAAAGAAGGCTATTTTAGACTCTTCCTTAGTTAGAACCACCAAAGACACAGATGTAAGTAATTTTGATTTCATTATTGTTGCCTTTTATCTAGATAAGGGTAAGGCCGATGGCCTTACTCAAGAACTTTTGTCTCATATTAAAGGCAAAAAAGTGGCCCTACTCGGAACATTAGGAGGCGATCCAAAATCAAATCAAGCCAAAGCTTGTATGGATGAGATTAAGCAACAAGTCTTAGCTAATGACAATAAAGTAATTGGCTCCTTATGGATTAGAGGCAAAATCTCTAAAACTTTAATTGAAGCTATGCATCAAAAATTTCCTAACCTACTTACTGATACCGCTCATTTAGAACGCATTAGAGCGGCTGCCCAGCATCCAAATGGCAAGGATTATTGCCTTACCTATTTAAAAGCTCAAAGCTGGTATAAAAAGGCTTTAAGAGGGTAATTTTATGCTAGTTAAAATGTTAGATTTGATCGGCTACAGTGGTGTTGCTATTGTGCTTTTAGGCGTAGTATCTATTTATTTATGTTTAGTAAATGTTATTTATACCACTATTTGTTGGAAACAGTTTAAACGCGATTTTTTAGATCTTAAAGGTTCAAATCGTTGCTTAAAGGATTACCAAGGACACAATCCATTTTTAAAAATAATTTATGAAATCATCAAAACACATGCTTCCCATTCAGATGATATCAGAGCTGAGGTAGGATATTTGTTTAATCGTTACTTTAGTAAAAATATCAATGGCATATCTTGGCTGAAGATGATTTCAGTTGTTTGTCCATTACTAGGTTTATTAGGGACTGTTTGTGGCATGTTAAATGTGTTTAAAGGGATTGAACAAACAAGCCTTCAAGCTCAACAAATGCTTGCAAGTGGAATTTCAAGCGCCCTAATTTCGACTGTTTTAGGGTTGTCAGTCGCTGTACCTACCATGCTTATTTATTACTTTTTATCTTTGAGAATGAAGCGTTTTTATATTGAATCAATCGAGCATTCGTATAAAGCAATTTCCGTATGCAAACACAATGTAACTTTAGGTAAATAAATGAAATTTGGATATGATTTTGAAAATGAGAATGACATCTTGCATGTGGATTTAACTCCACTAATAGATGTGATCTTTATGTTGGTGATCTTTTTTATTCTTACTATGTCTTTTACATCTCCTGTAATTGATTTAACCTTACCTAATTCTAAGGCTGCCACTGTAAGCAGAGAAAAAAATCCAGACATTAAAATATGTATAAGTAAGGATGGCAATTTTTACTATCAAAAAAAATCAATTTCTTTAATACAAATAAAAGAACTTTTAGATAAACAAAAGGACAGTTATTTAAATATCTATGCTGACAAGGAGGCTAAATTTCAAAGCTTTATTGAAATTGTAGATATTGCAAAAGAAAAAAGATCTGGCAAATTTAGTATAACTACCACGGACAAGGCAGATGATTAAATTTGCAGACAGCTTATATACTAAAGTAAAGTTAGTATCAATCCTTATTCTCATGACAATATTGGTACTAGCTTTGGTGCTTTTTAATTCCTTCAAATATATAGATAAAAAGGTTGAGTTAAATATAGAGCAAAAATCTACTGTAGTTATGAGAATAGTACCTGCTACTCAATCGCCACTACCTATCATAAACGACAGTGTAAAAAGGAAGGAATTAGAACCAAAACAAGAAGTAAGGCCAAAGACTATAGAAAAAATAGACGCCCCAAAAGAAAAACCTCTAAAAAAAATAAGTGCACCTAAAGAACCCCCTCTAAAAAAAATAAATGCGGCGCCAAAGAAAAAAAATAAATCACCCACAAAAACGGTAAAAACAAAAAAAATTATTAAACCCATGCAAGAGGATTCAGCCAAAAGTAAACCTCTAGCTAGTAATACGCAAACAACAATTTTACCTAAGGAGACTTTAAACAACCAAACATTAACAAGTAATTCTCAAGCTAAGGCAACACAGACGTTATCAGAAAGTGGCGCAAACACACAAAAACACGCGCTACAAAGTTTAATTGACAGAATAGAAAAGCTTAAAGAGTACCCAAGACAGGCAAGAGCTAACCAAATTGAAGGCAAATGTCAGCTATTAATAGTAATAAAAAATAGCACCGTAATTGAAGCATCCTTAAAGCAAAAGAGTAACTCAAGTATTCTGAATAGAGCTTGTTTAAAACTAGCACATAAAATACAAGGTTTTACATTAGAAACACCTAATTTCTCTAAAACTGTCATCACTCCAATTATTTATACCCTAAATAATTAGGCACCACATGGTGGCTACTGTGTATTTTTCTAAAGTTTCATAATAGTTGTATTAGGTCGCTATTATTCCTAGCGACCTAAAAAATTGCAAATGGTCAGAATTAAATTTATGACCTATTGTTTTTGAGCCATTTTAGGCAGTGGTTGTTCATTTGAACGTTTAGCCATAAACCTGGTGCTATGGCATTCCTTTTGTACCTCTTGGATCCATGGCAGAAATTCCTCAAGAAGCTCTGGAAGCTCTGGTATGTTGCGATAATTATGGTCGGTAATGCGACTAAATATGTACATTAAGTACTTTTCTGGGTCTAGGTTCTCTGTACGATATACTTAAGAACAAAGCTCTTTTTAAGCCTTACAGTGTGATATTTTTCTGGTATCTCCCTTAGTATATCTTGGCTTGTGAGCTTCACTGCCTGACAGATGGTTTCTACAAAATTTTTAATCTTCTGACGCTCTTTAGATAGAGTGATATCACCACGCTTTTAGCCCCTCGGAAGAGCTTCTAAAAAATGTCGTTTAACGAGATGAAAAAAAAATATAAAAAACTCTAAAAAGCGATAGAATGTTACTACACTTTTATAAGGCTCCAAGCCTTATTGCAAATTTCGGACAAACGGCGTGTTTTTTTCGTGTTTTGAAATTCATTTTTTCGCTCTAAACGGCGTGAATTTTTTCGTGTTTTGTAATTCGTTTTTTCGCTCTAAACGGCGTGAATTTTTTCATGTTTTGAAATTCTTTTTTCGCTCTAAACGGCGTGG
>OIZS01000162.1_pt1 | contig 34535 bp, 51 predicted proteins | sample 1588641 | NCBI WGS metagenome assembly OIZS01 (sample SAMN03283240) | human gut metagenome | biome: human-associated habitat; material: feces | host: Homo sapiens | place: Peru | collected 2012
AAAAGTTTTTCAGCCACAGACACGTTTTCATACGTTTTCGAAACAGAACCAGCCGTTTCACTTTTAACTATTCCAGAAGATTTCTCATCAGATATGGCATTAATATATCTCTTATTAACTTTGTCTATTTCGAAATATAGATCAGCAAGCTCGCAAGCACATTTTTTTATTTTAGAAACAAGTAACGGCGGGAATCTATTTATTGTTATGTCGTTTACTCTATCAAATGTATATATAGAAACGGTGTTTTCTGCCTTTTCAGCGTATCTTTCAAAATCATCTTCACTTATAAGATTTCCACCATTATTTTTATAAAATTCATAATCTATATACATATTTATACCGCCTATTCTGAAATTGTTTTGCTTGTCTTTCTTGCTGATTTTTTCAAAGATTTAAGTGCATTTGTTTTGCTAACGGCATTTGCACTCAATGTTTTTAAATTTTCACCGTTAGCAGTTATTCCCCCAATAGTGTAATTGCAATGTCTTTGTTTGAGGTTTCAACTGTCACTTTGCCCATATTTGCCTGTTTTCCTGGTGCAGTTACCGCATATGTTGCAGTTGTATTAGCTGGAACCGTGAAAGAAGCTTCACCGCTTGAATTTGTTGTTTTTTCTTGACCTGCAAATATTACTGTTGCATTTTCAATTGCTACAGGTGATGAAGCGGTATCATCTTTTACAGTGAATTTAGCAGTGTATGTTGTCATAGCTCCAGAAGATGGAACAACAACAGAGAATGGGAATCTTGTAGAATTGTCTGGGTTTTCTGAAGTTATTGGGTTCGGTACTTCCCAACCGATTCTCATTACTGCTCTGATAGCGATCATATCCTGTTGCGGTAAGTTATAAAGTAATTCTTTAGTTACAGGGTCATTAATGCAACCTTGATCAATAATTTTGAATGTTACATCTTGTCTAATTGCATATACTGCTTGTGAGAAGTCACCAACCATAAATTTAGCTCTAGTTTTATCCCATGCGCCATTATCCATGAATAACTTAGGAATAGAATCAATTTCGGTTCCTTTGATTGGTTGTCCTGTACTATCTACAAGCATTCTGAAAGCTGATTTAAGAGCAACGCTTCCCATAATTGCACTTGGGTTAAAGTCGCTTTCTTCAACATATGCCATAGCGTCATTGATATCTTTATATAAGTTAGTGGTTTCTGTTACTGTTGCGCCTGCATTTATAGCCGAGTCAATAAGTGACATTCTGAAATGTTGAGGTTTATCAATACCCATAATAATAGCTTGGTCGATTTTTTTGCCAAAAGCTTCAATTATTCTAGGTTTGATTTCTGCCCATAAATCTCTACCGCTATCAGCGAGATAATTTTCAGCTATTGGAACAATTACCGCTAATTCTTCAGGAATTATGTACTTGTTTCTCCATGCCATAGACGTAACTCTTTTAAATGCTGTGTCACTTGTCTGCCAATATGCAATCGGAAGATTGTCAAGAACAGTCATTTGAGTTTGGTTGCTAGTCATGTCTGGAAGTCTTCTAAAATATTTTAATACTGCTGACTCTTTAACCGCTCCTTCTATGATTTCATCCATGACTTGCGTTCTTATTAACGCTTGAATATCTTGTTTTGTTATTTCGTTACCCATTATATTTCCCCCTAATAAAATTATTTATTACTTCATTTGACGACCCATTAAACTCGGTTTTATTCCCAATATTTGGTGTCGTTGAAAGTTTTACAGAGTTTTGAGATGATGTCATATATTGAGGGTTTTCTTTACTATATTCTTCAAAAGCACTCTTAAAATCTTTTTGTTCATCAGTTTTATTCAATACTTCACTTGTGACAAAATCTAAAAATTTTTCATCTATGCCGTTTTTAAGTGCATATAATTTATATTCATTAGATTTGCCAGCTTCATAAAGTTTATATAACTCATCATTTTTAGTTTTAAGAGCTTCCAATTGTTTCTCAATATCGGAATATTTTGAATTTTCTTCTGCTTTTTCTTCAAGTTTTCTTTTCAAGTCTGAGAATTCAGCAATTGTCTTGTATTCTGAAGCTATTTTTTTATTAAGCCTCTTTCTTGCTTCTTCTCCAACTTCTATTCCCTCAGATTCTAGCATTTTAAAAATTCCTTCCATTTTACCTCTCCTAATCTTAAATTTTTTTATACTGTACTTTCTACAGTGCGGATTTTACTCTGCATATTATTTTACAACTAAAATTTTTTTATACTGTACTTTCTACAGTGCGGCTGCACTATTATTCTACATATTTATAATATCAAAATCAACATACTATTTTTTACATTCAGTATTTATTTATTAAGTTTGTACACTTTGCCTTGCCACAAATCATGAGATAAATATTTCGGTACAGGGTTGTCTATATGTCTTGCTCCCATATGAGCACTAACTAAAACATATTCAAACCCATTTTCTACAGTTCTTTGATAATTCATTTCGCCAACGCATTTATTTACTCCCGTATGTATGGTGCGCCTTACGTATGATTCAATACTTTCATTTCTTCCATTAATGTTTTTTACAGTAAGACCTTTTTTCCCAATATCATTTATAACTTCTTTTATAACTTCTGATTGTGATTTCATACCTGATACGACCGAATAATGCACTTTATCCATTGAAGCTATTAGCTTATTATATGATGAATCTACTATTCTATCACCAAAATTCAAAAATTCATTTTTTGTAGAAATAAGATTTGAGTTAATAATATCCATCATTAAATCACTAACAAAATAACTTTTATTATCTAAAATTATTTCATTTGAAAATTTTATATCTTCTATACCTGCTTCTTTAAAAATCCTGTCAATTTCATTATTACTTTTTTTAGTTATTGACTTTATTTTTTTCTTTATTTCTATTAAATGGATTCCTGCTTCCTGCATTCTGTATATTCTATATTTAGCCGTTTTGGTTATAACATCATTTTTAATTATTCTTTTTACTATATCATTTATAGCCCAAGTATTTATATCTTCATAAATGTCAATCAACCTATCTTCTTTATTCGTTAGATCAACCATAATTAATTAATCTCGCCTTCAATAAATCTTATACCCTCATTTGCTGATTTTTCATTGTCTATTTCTTGAGCTTTTATAACCGCTTCTTCTTTGCTTATTCCTCGCCATTTAGAAATATAATCAATCCTAGATAGTGTGTCTTGGGCTAAATCTTGCCTATCTTCGCTTCTTTCTTGCGACTTGTTTTCAATTATTGAATCATCAAAATCGATATTAATTTGAGATAAATCAAGTTTGAATTGACCAGTTAATTCACCAATTGAATTAATGGCTTTTATAATTCCAATTAGAGCTGATTCCAGTAGTATCTCATGTTTTTTTATCGTTCTGAAAAGTTCTGAATTTTCAGAAATTACTTCCGTTGCCGTTTTGGTTGACAAAGTTTTTTCATCAAACGCAAAATAATCTCCGCCGAATCCAGTCTTATCTCCTAAAATTCTAAGTTGAGAGTTTAATGATTTTAAATGCTCATCAATTCTAAGGTTTCCGTTTATTTCTTGTATTATTGAGTTTTTATTATCTCCCAAAAGTGTAGAATCGCCAAGAACATGAAAAACAACATCATTAGGATCAAAATTAAGTTGTGGCTCTCCAGTAGTGCTATTGAATCTTAGCGCTTCTTTTGTCGCAAAAAGTCGTTTTCTTCCTAAATTAATTTCATTGTTTAAACTGTCATAAACAAGATCAATGCCTTTTAATACATCGATAGAGTTAGCAAATATTGAAATTCCGTACGGAGAATATAAATCAATGTTATTAATTATATTTGGCGAAATTATAGCAAACCACGGTACATTTGTATTAGTTTCAAATTCTTTTAAATACGTTTCAGGGGTTTCAACTATATTATTATTTTTATCAATTGTAAATTTGTAATTATATATAGTGTATTTAAGTCTTGGGTTAAGCATATACATTTTCAAAATGCATACTGCCGTACCATCTGACTTCATATTGTACTCAACTATAGCAAGCTCTTTTATACCATCTTCGTCCCAAGAAATAGGAAATATATTTTCAGCATTTACATAAGAAATTTTGACATTTGAATTATTATAATCAATAACAGACTCATTAACCATAATATCTTCAATGTCTAAAACTATGCAACCAGTACCCAAGGCAAACGATTTTTCAATAGCTCTGTTCATTTTGAGTTGGAAGTTATTATCATCTAAAACTTTTTGTAATATTTTGGTGCTCTCTTCATTTCCTAAAGTTATTTTAACTTTTTCGTTATACAATAAATCAGCCATTTTTTCGCAAATAAACTTAGCTACTTGCAATGATGCACGTTCCTTTTTTACATCTTTTATGCCGTTGTAAATCGTATAATTGTGAAATGAAGCATTTTTGCCTTTATACCATGATACCCACAAATTTAAATATTTACTCCAATTCACATATACATCAGGGTTTAAACCCATTTTCTTTAGTACATTTTCAATGTTCATTTTATTTCCCCTCTATCTATTACTAATTATTAATTTATCTGCAAAATTATTGATACTATACTCGAATGCATCGAGGTAGTCAATTTCAATAGTTCCATCATCTAAACGCGTGTCAATTTTTTTGCTATCCCATATTGAATTCTCGAAAGCGCAAATTATTCCGCTACAGTTTTTAAGTATTTTAAGCCTTGATTGCGCAAATAGTTTACAAGTTAAAGATATTCGATCCATTATTGTATTTTTAACACAATCATATATATTTATAGGTATCATTTTTTTATAACATCTATTTTTAAGCCCAGCAGTCAAAACTTGTCCTAATGCCCCATAATCAGCAAACACCATGTTCGGCTTACCATATGTTTTCAAAACATCTCTGTAAAAATTTTCAAAGCAATTGTAAAGCTCTTCAGGGTCATGTATTCCTTTAACGGATTTCTCCATTAATATATAAACCTTTTCAAATCTCTCACTTATTCCCGACGCTATAAATACAGTTTTACTTTTACTAGCGCCGTAGTCTATCCCTATAGTTATAAATGAAATATTTTCTAAAACTTCATTAGCAATAATATTATTTTTATTATCTACAAAAGAACGATATATGAGCCCCTCAGCATTTACCCATTTTCCAAGAATAAACCTATCATAAAACACGCCAGTATATTCTTTTTTCATATTTTCAATTATTTCTTTCGGTATGGTTTCATTATCATCAAGATAAAAATCCCATATTTTCATGCTTATGTCATTTTGCCTATTAATATAATTTTTCATAAGCCAATGATATGGCGTATCTGGGTTAGTTGTTGCTACTAATTTGGCATTTGGCATGGTGAGCCTTGATAATAGCATAGAAAAAAAGTCCTCAGAAAATAGTGTAAGCTCATCACAATATGCCGCTTGTAAGGTCATACCTCTTATTTTGTTTTCTGCTCTCTTATCATTTACGCCCTCTAAAAATATTTTCCTTCCAAAAAGTGTAGCCTCTTTTTTCGAAATAGAAAAAGAAAAATCTTCTTTCGGGCAAAGTTCTTCAAGCAAGCATAAGCAATTTCGTTTAAGTGATGTCAATGTTTTGCCTACCATTAAAAAAAGTGCGTTTTTCGGATATTCACACACCATTATAATCCAAGCAATTAGACTTATATATGTTTTTCCGCTACGCACTGAGCCTTGTAATAAATTTATTCTTTTCGTTTCGTTATTTATAACTTCTAATATAAATTTTTCTTGTTTAGGATTTAGCTTTTCTAACATTGTCAATTACCTTAACTAATGCGTTAAATGATTCGTTTTGATCGTTTCTTTCAGATTCATCTCTTGGTTCTCTTTGACCTAAAATTTGTTTTCCTAGCCATATTTGCATAGTAACATTACCATCTAGAGCACTCTTAAATTGAGCTCTTCTTAGTGAGTTTTTGGCTATACTTTGACCTTTTTTTCGAGCTCTCGAAAAACGCTCAATATTGTGCTCAGCTTTCAAGGTTTCTATATCAGCGCCAATTATTCCTTCTACCTCATCATCTTTGCACATTACGCTATATAACTTTTCAATTAACTCTTCTCCATCTTGATTTAAAACTAATCTAGGTCTACCGCCTTTACTTCCACCGCTTGCCTCTTTACGAAAATAAATATTATTTTTTTTAACACTTCTTGCCATAAACTAATCCTCCTGGTTTTATCTATATATTTTCCATATAGCCCATGCGTATTTGTCTCTCGGGTCCCATGTATCATATATTATACCATCTATCATACAGGTTATATGCCCTTGCATTGTTATTAAATAAGTGCCATTTCTGTATTTTAGGCAAAGTTCCCCGACGGTTATTTTCTCGCCTTTGCATTTATAACATTCGTAATTATACATGGATTTTAAAAATCTATCAATAAACGGCACATCATCTATTAGCAAACATTCCCTACGTGCATAATCTGACAATATGTCAAAAGATTCATACCAAGTTATCCCATGAGCCATTGCAAAAGCTCTAACAGTGCAGTCAGATACTTTTAAACCTTTTGGATTTAGGTTTTTATATTCATACCCCATTTACACTCACCCGCCATTAAAGTCTAATTCATCACAAAAATTAAAATAAATAATATTAAAAATAAATATATTAAAGCCCAACAAATGAAATTAAAAAGCATACCACACCTTATATTTTTACTAAATTTTCACGTCTATATCCTTTTTAAAGTTATCCTCATATTCTTTTATTTTACTATCTATTTGTTTTTTTATTTTATTATATTTTTTCTTTGATGCTTTTTCCTTTTTCTCTTTTTTTCTCCAAACATAAATCCCTCTTATTGCCCAAAGAAAATATAGTGCAAACAAAACGCCTTGAGAATATTCGCCAATATAAAAGAACCTTACAGAAAAATAAGCATTTGAAATAAGCCAAAATAAAAAGCCAACTTTGCTTCTCTCAGCATTTATAATCGTACCTGTAAACGCTATAGCAGACATTAAAACTGATAAAATATTCCAAACCATTTCAAACAATCCTTTCTAAAAAATCCGAAAGGCATAAAGCTTTCGGAATTTGATTGAAAATAGAAAAATTAACTAAATATATAAATAGAATGTCTCAACAATTATTATTATACATCATAAAAACAATAATTACAAGTAAAAAATTAAAAAACGGGCGGAGATACTTCTCCGCCCGGCTTACGATATAATTGATTGAATATAAATCTAACATAAGTTATATTATATTCTTTTGAGGTGAATATCAATTCATATCATGTAGAAAATGATGTTACAAAACATAAATTCTTTGTGCATCTATACAATTTTGACACAGCTCCTCGGCAAGCAGAGGACTCTCATCGAGGAGCATTCCATAGATTTAGAGATTCGACCATCGTATCAATATTTCAGGTATATGGTGCTACTCTATTGTACTATATTTCTTTTTGTTTTCAATTGGTATTTTTAACAAATTTTTTCAACTTATTATTCCATCATTTACTTTACATTATAGTGGCGTTTTGGTATAATGAAGATGTTGGAAGATAAAAAAGAATATTTTTAATACATAGGTGTTTTGTATCTGGTTATTGTTGGGTATCTTCCAACATTAACCCCCGACAATAGTCAGATACAAGGCACTTATTTTTGTGTGTAAAAGGAGAATAGAAATGGCGACGTATTTCAAGCAAAAAAAATGTAACTTTACAATGATACCTAATGAAGTTTTAAGAGATAATAATTTAAGCAGAAAAGCAAAAGGGTTATATGCGGAAATATATTCGTATATTACTATTCCAAATTTTAAATTGAGCAAAAGTTATTTGATGAAGCAAGGATTAGAAGGCGAAACTGCTTTCAATAGTATGTGGAACGAATTGAAAGAAAAAGGATATTTAAAACAATATAGAATACGTTCGGCTAATAGTGACAATGGATTTATTTATGAATATGACTTATTAGATAAACCAGACTTAGAAAAACCTTATTTGATAAATATAAAAATTGACGGATCACAAGGAGCTAAAAACACCCTAAAAAACATTGAAAATAAAGGTATACCTACTGAAAAAAATACCGAAAATCTGGGAAATTATAAAAATAATACCCTTGATTTTGTACCACCTAGGTTTTCTACCCTATACAACTCTCATATGGTACAAGAGGGGGGTTATATTAATAATACTAATCTGAATAATACTGATTTGAATAATACTTATTATTGTGTTGTAAGTAAGAAAGAAAGAAAGCAAGAACGCCGAGTACTCAAACGAGCCAAAAAACAGTAGAAAGACATTCAACGAAATAATTGACGATTACACTGAAAATGAGGAATTAAGAAAAGTATTAAGAGAACACTTAAAAACCAGAAAATTAAAAAGATCCAGTTTAACCAATCAAGCTATAATTTTAGGTCTTAAAAAATTAGATACTTTAGCAAATACTGATGAAGAAAAAATTCTAATCGTGCAGAATTCAATTGTGAACGGTTGGACTGAATTCTTTGCGCTAAAAAAATCCGAAAACCGCTCAAAAAAATCGAAGCAAGAACCCCAATCGTATTCGATCGAAGATTTTGCTTCGTACAACATATTTGAGAGTATGGAAGAGTAGTGACTGTTCCTAATACTCATACATCGTCAAAAAAGTATCAAATTCAAACTTTTTTGATGATTTGATGTAATTTAACATTTGGATGAAAACTCTCCTAAAAAATTAAATTACAGCCATTAATATAAATTGCAAAATGTAAAAGCATGACGTGTCCTTTTGTCATGCTTTCGGAAAAATTTTGCAAAATATAAGTTTATTATAACTCGTATTTTCAAAATGTCAATAGGTTTATTTTAAATTTACATAATCATTAATAGCGTCAATAGCTTCATTTGCACCATAACAAACTAATGCTAAATATCCTGCACCGTTTAAATATTCGAGCCATCTCTTTTGGTTTTCTGTTGGTTTATTTTTACCGTATTTCATTTCGATAAATAATCCATGATATTTTTTATTTGGAATTGGGAAACATAAATCTGGGACTCCTGGAGAAACTCCTTGGCGCTTTAAGTTTATAGCTTCAATTTTGTTCCTGCTTCCACCATTTGGGATATGAAACACTAATATTTTTCTAAGATTGCAATATTGTATGACTTTCGCTTGTTCTATTGATTCGTATTGCAAAATATCACCCGCTAGATTTTTAAAACTTGACCTATAAATATTTTATTTTTATCTGTGATACCGTTAATTGACGCTATTTTGTCAACGGTAGTTTTGTATTTCTTTGCAATTGAAGTTAAAGTATCCCCGCTTTTCACTGTGTATTTAAAAGATGTTTCGGTAGAAGTTTTAACTTTTATAAATCCATTTAACCCATTTCTTTTCATGATTTCGGGGTAATCTTTATATGAATAATCAAGGTCAACATTTCCATGAATGCCACTAACTGTGCCAGATTCGCTAAATTGCCAAATTCCACAGTCTTCTGCTGGTCTTGAACCAGACCATTGAGCAAGCCATAAATCATATTTACTTAGCAATTCATCTTTAAACAAATAATTTCTTAGCCAATTTAAACTGCAATAAAGCATGGCATAGTACCCAGCTTTTTCGATTTCATCACAAAAAGCTTTTACTATATCCGTTCTTTTCCTGTTTGATAAAACCAGCATTTCCGAATCTTCAATATCAAAGCATATCGGATACTCAAATTGTTTACCCGAAATGTTATTTAAACAAAATTCAGCCTCCGCTTTTGCGTCGTCTACGCTAGACGCATAACTGTAATGATAAACACCAACATTAAGCCCGACTGCTTTAGCTTCTGAGTAATTGTATTTAAATCTTTTGTCAACTTGCGTAGGGCTTTCTTTGCCATATCCATCACGCAATATAACAAACTCAATGCCAGCTTTTTTCACTTTCTCAAAGTTGATTAAACCTTGCCATTTGCTTACGTCAATTCCACGTCTGTTCAATTTAATCACTCCTTTATTTGTTTAGGTTCTTTATACCGCTAAATAAACCACATCCGCTTAGCCCTAATGCTACGCCAATTATTACGGATTTTAATGTTCCGTATTCTTTTGAATATACTATTAACCCGCAAATTATGCCTAAAACAACGTCGATTATTGGTATATACTTACTTGCTAGACCCGCTTGCTTTATCGCTTCAGCTATGCCCATTATTATCATCACTTGAGACGTTGGTGATAATATTTCTTCTAGCTTACTCATAATTCACACCCCTTATTTTATTATAATTATAGCATTTAAACAAATATTTGTCAATTAGTTAAATCATTCGTCATCAAAAATGCTATAATTTTGGAATTCATCTAAATTATAGGATTGATGAGAGCGTTTTTTTCTCTTGGCATTCTTATCGTCATAGTTGCCCTCTAGGACCTTGACTATGTTATCTTCTTTGACAAGCCAATCAAACGTAGCCCCAGACCATTTGTCCGTGCTACCGTTTAAAAATGAGCTCTCCTGCGCTTTCTTGAAAACAGTCCTTATATCTTCCATGCTAAATTTACTAGAGATCTTCTTTAATGCCCTCTTTCTCTTGTCTGTTATTTTTGCGACGCGCGGTAACGAAACGCATGTTTCGTTATATGCATCAACTATCTCTTGAGATGTTGGTGCATTTTTTTCTGGTTCTTCTTTTTTGTGATTGGCTTTTTTATCCTCTATATCTAACTCTTTCTCTTTCTCTTTCTCTGTGTAACAGTTTGGTAACGATTGGGTAACGGTGTTACCGTTACTACTCTTACCATAATCATAACCATATCCATTACCATATCCATTACCATATCCATAGGGGGTGGTATCGTTAGACGTATCGTTAGACGTATCGTTAGAATATTTTAAATTTCCATTTTTATTTTCATAATCATAAATAAGTTTTTTTATAGTTTCATTTAACGATTCGTAATTTTTGATGTGTGAAAAGACAAAAGAAATAAGAGATTTATCTTTTACGGCTTTTATTTCTTTAACTAAACAATCTCTTACAGGAGCACCGCCTTTTATGATTGAATATTTTAAAAAGTTTTTAATTGCTAATTCGTTTGTTGTCTTTGATCTGAGTATAATTCCGTATTTTGTTTCAAAGCGGTCAAGTAATACTGATACTGCTTCTACTGAATATCCTAATTCAAAAGCCATTACTCGTTTATTGAACTCATAAATTCCTAATAATGTTGTATGTGAATTAGTTAGAAGATACAACATAAAATACTTATCTTCTGGGCTAAATAAATCTACTACTTTATTGTCACTCCAAAATCTCGTGTCTACTATTCTTTTAAGTCCCATTTTTATTTCTCCTTTTTACACATAAAAAATACGCCTATTAATAGATTAGTGCTCAAAGGTTAACAAACAAAACCTATCTAATCTATTAATAGACGTACTATTATAAAATATTCGATTTTTATATCATTTGTTAATTTTTGAGCATTTATATTATAACACACCCAACTTGGTTTGTAAAGCCCTTTTTAAAAAAATTTTAAAAAATTCTCTTAGGGCGGCGAATTCGAACCCTAAGAGGTTTATAACTACAAAAGGTTGCGTGACTGACATTAATATATATTTTTCCAAAAAATATATCAAGTAAAATTTTAGTAAAAGTTTCATGTATATAATTAACAATGATACATTTTTTCGTAAAAAGTTGTTAACTTGACTTTTGAGTAATCAGTGGTATATTTTTTCCGTTGCACAATTACTAATAATAATACAATCGTCAAAGATACAGTTAAAACAATCCCCATTGCATTTAACGCCGATTTTGTTTTTTTCATAATACTTTTTTAATTGTCCTACGATCTTTTCTCTATTTTTTTTACGATATTTTTTTTGATAGGCTAGTATCTTCTCTCTGTTTTTTTCGTAATACTTTTTTGATTTTTCTGCTAACTTTTCTCTATTTTTTTCATGATATTCTCTATTATAGGCTTTTATCTTCTCTATGTTCTTTTCGTAATATTTTTTTCTACAGGCTAGTATCTTTTCTCTGTTTTTTTCGTAATATTTTTTATTTTTGTTTGATTCCATAATACGCCTTTCGTTAAAATAATAACTTGACTTCTCTAGAAGTAAGAGGTATAATACTATTGAAGTATTTGAATATGCCGTTTGGAGTACAGAAAAGCACCGCTGATTAATCACAGTGGTGCTTTTTATTACTTACAATGTTTGTATATTATTTCTGATATATGTGGTATATCAACGCCGAGTGATTGTGCTTCCATCAAAGACGAAACTTTTTGAATGATCTGGTTTCTGAATAATATCATTTCTTTAGTCATATCTTCAATTTTAATCATCTTATCAATCCCAAATTTAATGCTAGTGGCTTTATTAGCAATTGTATTGGCTTTTATGTATTGCCTTGGTTTTATATCACTTATGCTATTTTTAAGCAATTTCATGCTATTTTTAGTTATTTCCTTGCTTGTTTCCCGTATTGATTTATATTCGGGTGTTTTTAATTCATCAAGAACCTTTTTAGCTTCATAAAATTGTCTAACGAGTAATTTTTTAAAGTCTCTTACTGATTGAGTATTTTTTAAGTAAGTCAACAATAAAGTGGCTTGTTGCTCATTGTATAAATATACATTTCTTGCCCTGCCCCTACCAAATTTGTCTATTTTATAGCTGTAATGCTTTAATTTCCCAAATTCTTCGAAATCTGACTTATATTTTTCTGTTATCTGTTGTACCGTACGATGTGCAATGCCTGCGTGAATGGATATAATTTCGCTATTAGTAAAAGCGTTTTTATTTTGTATAAACACCAGCTCATCAGCACCTTTTATTATTTTATTCATGTTACCTCCTGTATGTAACTACCTGATTTTAAAATAAGGGGAAACGGCTCAGGTAACCGCTTCTCATGTTGCAATCACTATCCCCCATAAATATAGATTATGCCATAATTCTAGGTGGTATTCAAATTAATTATTTGCTTTTTGTTTTAACGTTATTATTTGTATTCGGATTTTGGATACTTACTATTTTATCTTTTACTACTTGTTTGTTTATTTAAATCTTTTTCTAATCTTTACTATCTTTCTTGTGGGTTTTATGATTTGCTTTTTGGTGGATATCAAGAAATAATGCACCCCCTCATGGTTTTTGGTTGAGGGGGCGTTTTTATCTTTTTGAAACGTATGTGCTTCTCGGAGCCATATCGAAGTTTCTAACGCTGGATTTTATCCCATCAGTCTCAAACGGTCTAAGGTTGCTCGAAAAACCGCAATCACCACAATATTCGACTAATGCCTTAGTGTTTCCACTAGCAACGGGGTGAACTGTTTCTTATGTAGTCCAAATCTTAATTTTCTGTCTTGTGCTAAGACAAACCGCCAATTGGAGCAGCCTCTAACGCTCGGTAAACCGCTGGTTAGGCGGCACGTTATTTTTTGCCTTGGTTGTCAGTCAACAAGTGTTGTTTTTACCTGGTTTGCGTTCAACAGGAAATAAACCGCAAAAAAAATAGCGCTCATCGCAATCCACTCGATTTACGCTACCTCTTACGGTTTACCATATCCAATTGTCCGCATTTACTGAGGTGGATTGAACACAGTAAACCGTCTGAGTCTTTAAACTCTATTTATAATATAACACAAATATTTTAATTTGTAAAGCACTTTTTAAAAAAATTTTAAAATTTCTCATATGCAACTAAAATTAATCTATACAGACATTATTTTAGTAAAATTATATCATAATCCCCCTAAAGATTAAAAAATATATTTTTTATCTTTTAGCTCTTTTAATTCGCTATTGTTATCCAATCCAACAATTTCAATTAATTCCTCTTCTGTTATTACTGGGTTTGATTTCAATATGCAAATCCTAGCAATCTTTTTAAATATTTCCTTTGATTTTCTACTGATACTTTCTTTTTCAAAAAACATAGGAGTTTTAAGCTGACCTCTATCATCAATTACAAACCCCATAACTTTTAATTCGTTTATTATATGGTTCATACATATTTACCACCTTTCTTGGCTGTAAATTATATATTAAAATTTATAACATTTCAATATATATATTTTATTTTTTATATTTCTTTGATATAATTATAAGTATCAAATTAAAGAAAGGATTGATATAGTATGCCACAGTTGCCTGATCCTATAAGTCGGAAAGACGCATTGCTTCATAATATAGCAGATGGCACACCGAGCATTGAAGATTTAATCCCTATCAGCCGTGAAGAAACATTTCTTCATAACATAGCTGACGGGACACCAGATATAAACGATTTAATCCCTATTAGCCGTGAAGAAGTATATTTGAAATATATAGCTGAAAACGGAAGCGGTGGCGGCGGTGCTGATGTTTCGGGCGTTACGGCTACCGCTGATGATGTGGACACAGGGAAAATATTTGTCGATTCTAGCGGTAAAGAAGTAACAGGAACAAGTACCGCTAAAGCAGATTTAAAAGAACTTAAAGAAAATATCGAAGCGCTTAATGACGAATTAGAACCAGTAATTTTAGGCGATGGAAGCGGCGGTGGTTTTCAATTATCAAATGTTATAGGGATGATTGATAGAACGGCAACAGAGATAACGCTTCCTAGCGGACTGACGAAAATTGGTAATAAGGTTTTTTATCAATATTCAAACTTAACTTCTGTTAATATGCCTAATTCTGTTACTAGTATTGGATCAGAAGCTTTTTGTTATTGTTCAAGCTTAGCCTTAATTTCTTTGCCTAGTGAGCTGACAAAAATAGAGTATTATGCTTTTAACGATTGCAAAAAACTAGCATTAACTTCTTTGCCTAATGGACTTACTTCCATAGGAAATAACGCTTTTAGCGGCTGCACAAACTTAGCTTTAACCTCTTTGCCAGAGGGGCTTACGAATATTGATCAAAATGCTTTTTCTGATTGCAAAAACCTAGCCTTAACTTCTTTGCCAGATCAGCTCACTACTATTAAATACGAGACTTTTTATCATTGCGAAAACTTAGCTTTAACCTCCTTGCCTGAAAGTTTAACTAGTATCGGTCAGTCCGCTTTTACTCTTTGCAAAAACATGACTATAACTTCAATTCCAAGTGGTGTCACTAGTATTAGCAACGGCGCTTTTGGCTATTGCACAGGATTAACAGAAATAACTTTCGAGGGTACGCCTACAAGTTTAAGCTCAAGTGCTTTTTACAATTGCACTAATCTAACGACAATAAGAGTGCCGTGGGCTGAGGGCGAAGTGGCTGGAGCTCCCTGGGGGGCGAGTTCAGCCTCGATAATATATGGATACACATCACAATAAAGGAGGTAAATCAAATGGCAACTAATACAATAAATGAAAATGTCGAACAAGCGATTCTTGATTTTGGAACGATTAAGCAAGCAATTATAGATAAAGGCGTTGAAGTGCCAGAGGGTACTCCTACAAGCCAATACGCTACTAAAATTGGCGAAATTCAAAGCGGTGGAAGCTCTAGTGATGATTTTAAAGGAATGGTTGAAAGAACGGCGACGGAAGTTGCTCTTCCGAGTGATTGCACTAAAATTGGGGATTATGCTTTTTATCACTATTCAGACTTAACTTCTGTTAATATGCCTGATTCTGTCACTAGTATTGGGACCAATGCTTTTTATATTTGCACAAAACTAGCCTTGATTTCTTTGCCTGAGGGGCTTAATAGTATTGGGTCATATGCTTTTAGAGATTGTGCAAAATTAGCCTTGGCTTCTTTGCCTGATGGGATTACTAGTATAGGGCAACAAGCTTTTTATGGTTGCACCAGCCTAGCCTTGACTTCTTTACCCAGTGGGCTTACTATGATTATGCTAGAAGCTTTTGAAAATTGTTCAAACCTAGCCTTAACTTCTCTTCCTAGTGGACTTACGAAAATCGGAAGCAATGCTTTTAACGGCTGCACCAGCCTAGCCTTGACTTCTTTACCCAGTGGGCTGACAGCTATTGACTACAACGCTTTTTCCGGTTGTTCAAACCTAGCCTTGACTTCTTTACCCAGTGGGCTTACTAGTATTAGTAACAGTGTCTTTAGAGGTTGTACAAAATTAGCCTTATCTTCTCTGCCTAATGGAATTACTAGTATTGGGAACAACGCTTTTAACAGTTGCACCAGCTTAGCCTTAACTTCAATTCCAAGTGGTGTAACTAGTATTAGTGATAGTGCCTTTGGCGGTTGCACCAGCTTAGCCTTAACTTCTTTGCCGAGTAGGCTTTCCCGCATTGGGGAATATGCTTTCCGAAATTGCACAAACCTAACCGAAATAACCTTTGAGGGTACGCCTAATTATATAAGCTCAGATATTTTTAGCAATTGCACCAACCTAACAACCATTCGTGTTCCCTGGAACGAGGGTGACAAAGCTGGAGCACCTTGGGGGGCTTCGAATGCAACAATCGTCTACAATTACACCCCCGAAACCACATAATTTAGGTATTGAAAATGAGAAGTAGTGAATATTATCACGATTACTATTTAAAAAATAGAGAAAAACTAAGAAAAAATCGTAAAATTTACTATTTAAAAAGCAAAGAAAAAATTAAAGAATATTCAAGAATTTACTATATTAAAAATAGAGAAAGACTATTAGAATATCAAAAACAGTATTACATGAAAAACAAAGAAAAAATAAATGCAAAGCAGCGTGAAAAACGCATAAAAGACAAAGAATTGAACAAACAAATTTGCAATATGGATTGTTTTAATTGTATTTATGATGATTGTATTTTAAAATAATAAAAAGGAGAAATTAACATGCAAAAATTAGTAATGTACAGACTTATAGCAGATGAAGGTAAACTTATAACCAACGGAGAAATAACTGGACCCGTTATAGACGTAGCACCTAATTTATATGTAAATGACTTTTATGAAATCGACGAACCTAAAGAAGAAAAAAAAGAAGAAGAAAAGTAAAATCAAAAGACCGCAAAAGCGGTCTTTTTTTGTTTTGTGGATTATTGATTAAATTTTAATAATTTAAAAAAATTTAATTTTTTAGAAAAATAGTTGACAAATATAAAATAATATGGTATTATGTAAACATGAGAACAAAAGAGGTGAAATAAATGCTTAATATGATTGATTATCTAACAGAGGAAGAAATATTCAAGGTTATAGATATATGTCAAGAGTTTATAAACGGAATAAACCGCAATGATATTTATAACCTGATATTAAACTACGATAGTGCCATAATGAAAAAGAAATTTAAAGAAGCTGCAGCCATGGAACTTGCATTATATTATATTTATCATTATGCAAAGCGTAAATGTAAAAAAATAAGTCCAAGAAAAATTCAAAACAAAAAATAAGGAGCAATTAAAATGTACTCAAACTACGATTATGACAGATACTTAACAGAAAAACAGGCAGAATATGAAGACAGGTGTAGCAAACCAGTAGAAACTTGTTTCGAATGTGATGAAGATTTATATGAAAATGAAGAATGTTATTATATAAACGGTCATTATTATTGCAAAGATTGCATAAGAAGATCCGCAGTAGTATTAGAAGAAGAATCTTACTTATAAGAATGAATTTAAAAAGTTGGTGAATATAATTGGAAAATAAAAAAACAACAAAAAGAAAAGTTAAATCGAGAAAAAAACTTCAATTTAAAATTTTAGATAAATATACAACAATAAAAGAATTTTGCGAAGACATAGGATATTCATATGCAAATGCTTATGGGGTAGTTGTAGGAAAAAGAGACGGGACTTTAAAATTTTGGTCCCTTGCTCAAAAAGCTCTCGATATACCAGATGAAGAAATGTGGAGTTATCAAAAAAGAGAAGGTGAACGATCAGATGAATAATTTTAAAAATGAAAAAGAAATAATAACAGTTACCCAGTTGCCAGTAATAGAGCAAGCACTTGACAATATAAGTTCAAAAATAGAACACGAAATTCAAGAAGCTAAAAACACACTACCATCAGATTTGTCAAAAACAACTGTTCACCTTAAAAAATTAAGAGCCAAACTTAAAAAAGAATTTGAATGGATTGAATCTCAAAGGAAAACAGTTAAATCTGAAATTTTAAAGCCTTATTTAGATTTTGAAGTTTTGTATAAATCTAAAATATCAGACAAATTCAAGGAAGCAGACAAATATTTCAAATCTAAAATATCAGAAATCGAATCCGAAATAAAATCAGAAAAAGAAGCTAAATTAAAAGATTATTTCATTGATGTAGCTACTTCTAAGGATATAAAATATATTAGCTTTGAAGATTTGAACTTAAAAATAAATCTATCAGATAGCTTAAAAAGTTATTATTCTAAGATAAATGAAATTACTGACAATATTTCAAATGATTTAAAGGTTCTAAATGATAATATTAGCGACGAAAAAACTAAGTATGAAATTATACTAGATTACAAAAAAACTCTTAATTTAGCTCAATCTATGATTCTCATGACCGAAAAACAAAACCAAATTAAAAAAATAATGGAAGATAAAAATCAAAAAGAAGTATTAGAAGCCCCATCTTTAGAAAATGAAGAAAAATTTGAAATGTCTTTTACTGTAACAGGAACAAAAAAGCAACTTAAAGCACTTAAAGATTATTTAATTCAAAATAATCTGATTTGATTTTCGATAAATTTTAAAAAATAGGTGTAAAATATGCAAGAAAAAATAGAAATAGAATGCGAAAAAGTCGCTAAATTATTAAAAGAAAAAAATAAAAAGTACGGGAATAGTTTTAAAAAAACTGTCGATGAATTTGGGTATGCGTGTATAGTGATTAGGCTGTTTGATAAATTAAATAGAATAAAAACGTTGCTAATAGATAAAGAAAAAGACGATATGGAAGATGAAAGCATCGAAGATACGCTAACAGATTTAGCAGGATATGCAATTTTGTCCAAAATATATTTGAACGAAAAAACAAGTATTAATAATGAAATTTGATGTTTACATTTGTAAACATCTATGATATAATATAAATAAAAGCGAGGTGAGTACATGGCTGTAATAGCAATTAGAGTTCCAGATAATGAATATAAATATGCAGAACAACTTGCAAATTTTAAAGGCGTTAAATTATCGACTTATTTTAGAAACTTATTAGCGGAACAAATAGAAGATTTTGAAGATGAACAAATCTTAAAAGAAATGGAAGAAGATATGATAATTAATCCAGAAGATTACAACGGAGGTAAACCATTTCAAGAATTTGTAAAGGAATTTGAAAGTGAAAAAATACACGGTAATAATAGAGCCTAAAGCTCAGAAACAATTAAAAAAAATAGATCCCATTCAATCAAAAATGATTCAAAAATGGATCTTAAAAAATCTCGTAAATTGTTCCGAACCCTGTTTCCAAGGGAAAATGCTTAAAGGTAACTTAAAAAGCATCTGGAGATATAGAGTAGGTCAATATAGAATATTCGCTGAAATTGACAGAGAATGCATTGTAATAAAAATAATTAAAATAGGTCATAGGCAAAGTGTCTATAACGATTAAAAATAGGAGAATTAAAAATAATGAAGAATGAATCAACAGAAAAAACTAAAACAAAACCAGAAGAAACATTAGTCGAATATAATATAGGAGAAAACAAAATAAAACTCACTCCTTCAATAGTTCAAAAATATATTTTAAATAATAATAGTGGTCAAATAACTATGCCCGAATTTAAGTTTTTTTGCGAAATGGCAAAAACTAATAAGCTAAATCCTTTTACACATGAAATATATATAATAAAATATAAAGATAATCAAGCAACAGTCGTTGTGAGCAAGCAAATAATATTAAAGAGAGCTACAACTCACCCTAAATTTGACGGGCTTTTAAATGGTATATTCATAAAAACTCCCGACGGTAAACTCGAGAAACGTACGGGTGGAATAATTTTAGAAAATGAAACTTTAGTAGGTTCATGGTGTGAAGTTTTTAGAAAAGATTGGAGTAGGTCTATGTATGGAAGTTATACTATTAAAGAAATAAAACAAGAAAGAAATCCATCTTGGCAAAAAATGCCTGTAACAATGGCAATTAAAACTGCAACCGCAAGAACTTGCAGAGATGCATTCCCTGAGGATTTAGGTGGGCTATATGAAAAAGACGAAATCGAAATGCCTCAAGATGTTGAATTTAATACTGGATTTTCAGAATCTGACTTAAATTGCTCCTGCGAATCTGAAGCAATCAAAGCCGACAATTCTACACAAGAACCTAAAATAATAACAGAAGAAACTAATAAAATTGATTTAGCGGATTTATAACCGCTAAATTAATTGTTATAATCCATAATTTAATTCAATAATTAATCAAAATATTTTAATCACGGTTAAGAAAAGTAACCAAAAGAAGGTCCATTTCGTTTAGTTACGTTAAGTTGTGGTTCCGAAATGTTTCCAAAGTGGAACCAAAATGGTTTCATGCATACTGTGTATTAAAAATTAACTGGGATGTTTAATCAAATGTCAGAAAACACAAACAAAAAAATCAATTTTGATATAATTTCAAGTGGGTCTTCTGGTAACTGTGTTATTTTAAATGAATCAATAGCGCTTGACATGGGCGTACCATTTAAAAAAATAGAGCCATATTTAAACAAAATAAAACTAATATTTATTTCACATGAACATCAAGACCACTTGAAAATGTCTACTTTAATTAAAATACATAAATTACGCCCTACGATTCGTTTTGCTGTTGGTTTTTGGCTTAAGGATAAATTAGTCGAATATGGTATAAATCAGTCGAATATAGACGTTTTAAGGCATAATATGACTTATGATTATAAACTTTTTAAAATATGTCCTTTTATACTTATTCATGATGTTTTTAATTATGGGCTTAAATTATTTATTAATAATAAAAAAATACTATATGCTGTTGACACGAATAGCATTGAACATGTAAAAGCTGAAAATTATGATTTATACTTAATTGAAGCAAATTATGATGAAACGAAATTACAAGAAAATATAAATTTTGATAAAGAAAACGGTTTTTTTAGCTACGGTGATAGAGTTAAAAGCACTCACTTATCTTTGCAGCAATCAAGCAAATTTTTACTTGAAAACATGTGTGACAATAGCGAATATAAATTTTTACATTGTTCTAAAAGAAATTTTTAAAGAAAAGAGATGGCGCTACTTGAATTGTCGTAAAACTTTAAGCCAATTGACAAAAAATCAACGCATTAAACTTGCTAAAGAACTAGAAAAAATAAATCATGACATTTTAAAAGCAGAATCAAAAAAAATGGGTTTAAGAATAGCCAATAGTTTATTTAAAATAGCCATCGTTTCAGCTAATGAATCTTTAGGTCTTGGAAAAAGCAGAATCGAAAGACTGCTAGAAGCAATAAATTTAAAAATGTCAAAACTGGAAAACGATGAGGAATTTTGGTTGCTAACTGAAGAAAAGTGTAAAAATATATTGACCGAAAAAGTGTACTCCGAATATTTTACAGACGAACCATTTTCAATATGAAAAAATAGCGGTATTTTTGAACCGCTATTTTTAATTTAATTATCTTATTTCAGCCATTTTTCTGAAATATTTTTCAAGTATTTTTCTCTCTTCTTCTGAATCTGTGTCGTGATATACATCTTCCATTAATCTACATAAATGATTCATCATAATTTCTAATCCGTCATACAAATCCTCTTTAGGTGAAGCTCCGTCACGATATCTTCTTTTTGACCCCATATATTCTTCATAGCCATCTTCAATAGGTCTGAAACCGTCTGCATATCTTCCTCTTGAATCTCTACGGGCATATTCTCCTCTTCCCCTTGCCCCATATCTTGAATCGTATTCTCTTCCATACCTTCTATCTCTTCTGTCTAGTCTTTCATCATATATCATGCTTTCTAGTTCCTCCTTTTCAGATTTATTCAGATTTTTGTAAGTCTCAGCTAATTTTGATATATACTCAATGTTACCTGTTTTTACTCCGTCTTTGCTCACATCTTTAAGCTCGCAAATTAAATCTTCTTTTAGTTTATCAAGCATTTATTTTCCCCCCTAAATTTTAAACTGTAGGTGCTGTGCCGTTTACTGACTGTAAATCATTGTTAGGCTGGCAACAAGGTTTTCCAAGCATTTTAAATATTGCCGTGGTTGATGTTGTTTCAACTACAGTTGAGTATCTCGTTCTAGTACGCACTCCGCATGCTGTAACAGGTTTGCAGCACTTATTTACAAGTGCATATTGTTCTGTACCGTCACCTATTGTAAAAACAACGGGTGCAGAAATTGTAGTCGTCGTTGGTATTGATTGTGCTAAAACAATGCAATATTTACCACAATTGTTGTAACTTCCAGCTGGAAGATTTACAACCAAATTCCCGCCAGTAAAGGAAATTGATTGACTTATTACAAGTCTAGAACAAAGTTTACAAATATTATTACAAGCCACATAATCAGTCCTTTCTAATAAAAATAGGATAGAACCCGCTTTTACACATGATTCTATCCATATATCACGCTATATTAGCGGAAGTTTATTTTTTAATCAATTATTAGCAGCCGCAACCAGAGCATGAACTATATCCACAACAATATGGGTTTTGGACAGTGTATGCAGGGATAGGAGAAGGTCTTAATTGATTTACAAGGTAGTTGTTTTGCGCTTGCTGTGAAGCTGCTAACTGTAAAGCATTAATTTGATTTTGTTGTGCTGTGATTTGAGCGTTTTTATCTTCAATTCTATTTGATACGATTTCATCATGCAATGCTCTGTAATTTGCGTTTTGACTGTCTATTACATCCCTAAAACCATTGCATAAAGTTTGATTTATTGAATTTGTCTGCATTGCTATGTTATAGTTTACATCTTTGATTGCTGATTGGGTTTTGCAGCAGCAATCAGCTAATTGACTTGCAACTCCATTAATAGCATTTCTGGTTTCATATCCGCTTGTATTTATAGCAGAATTTACTCCATTAAATCCTTGACAAAGTGTTTGCTGTACACTAGCGGTTGTGCTAGCTATGTTGCTATTTACTCCATTAATCAACTGTGATTGTGCATAGAATCCATCACACAGACCATTATTTATAGCATCACTTTTTCTTTCAAGAGAAGAAATACCGCTATCGATTTGTCTTTGTAATGTTGCAAAATCACTTGCTAAAACATAATTGTCCATGGCTCCGCTTCCTGAAGCTCCTGCGCCTCCTCTGTTTCCAAATCCATTTCCCCAGCCACCAAAGGCAAAGAAAAGAACGAAAATAATAATCCCAATTTTGTTATCGTAAAGGCTTTTTATCCTCTACTTCTATAACTTCATGTTCGTTATAGTTCAGCATATCTTTTCAAAATGTTTCTTTTTAGTATATTGATTTGAAGCCAATCCATTTAAGACCATGTGGTCTCTATTTTCTTGATTTGTTACCCATTCTAAATTTTCCACCCTATTATCCAATTTATTACAATTTTTATGATTTACTTGTGATTTATTAAACGGATTAGGTATATATTTTTGAGCAACCAATCTATGAACAAACATTAACTTTTTACCTATTGAAACTCTTAAATATCCTTTGCCATTTTTTTGAGGTTTAACTGGTCTATTATTATGTTTGTTAATAATTTCGCCTTTTCTAGTAATTATATAATCATCAATAGTATAAAATACACCTTTTCGCATATTATTATCCCCCTTGATAATATTATATAATTTTAATATTAAAAAGTGAACATTTTGTCGCGGTCTCGTGGACGAATTATTTCATCGTCTATGCGTTGCCCCTGACTATACATTGTATAGCCTTCGGTTCGGATTAGCATCTCAGCCTTCCCGCTTAATACCGCGATTTACCCTTGGCAGATTTTTAGTTTACCAAGCACCATTTTCGCCGCCAAATCCAGAGTCATTTCTGTTATTGCCTGTTAATGCAGCGATATCAGCAGGACTTAAGTTTTCACCCATTGACATTTCCAACACTCCTTTAAAATTTTTATATATATTTAAACACAAATGTGTGTTTAGCTATTTTGGTGACATATCATTCATAAATGTATTGAATTCTTTGTCAAAATCCATTCCTTTTTCTTTCATGATATTTCTTGCAAAATTTTCAACTCCTTTGTTGTCTCCTTTTTCTGCCATGTCAATTAAATTTTTCACCATTGGGTTAGACCCCATTGTGTTTTTAATCATATTCATAACAATATTCTTTGGATTACCGCCTTTAAACATTTGCAACATTTGAAATGGATTCATTTTTATTTCCCCCCTTTATTTGATGGTTTAGAATGGAAATCATTTTGAAAACTATCAATTTTTTTTAGAATATTTGAAAAGTTGTTTTCAATACTTTTTTTAACTTCTACTATGTCGCTTGTTATTTTTTCAATATCTTCTTTCTTTATATCTGAACCTTGCGTAGGTTTTTGTTCTTCATTTGTAGTATCTGTTTTTAATTTAAATGTGCATATTTTGCTAGTTCCATCTTTTTGCAATTGCTTTGTGTATATTTCTGTACCATCTGTTTTTGGAAAGTATATTATAGATCCGTCAAGTGGTACATCCATAGCCTTTACAACATCTATGCTGTCAACCGCTTTGCCTTGTAAGCTAAATGCAGATTGTTGCATATTTTGGTTTGCGTTTGGATAAGAATTGCTCATAAAAGATTGATTATATGGCTCAGGCTGATTTATTCCCTGGTACCTGGGTGACATATAATTTGGAACATTAAAATAATATGGATTATAAGGTTGCATGCTTCCACCGCCTTTTAATCCATATTACATATTTTTGATATTAAATTGTTTGCATTTTTAGTGTTAATATAAATAAAAAATCATATCAATTTAGTTGCTTTTAAGTATTCAAATGTTTTAATAAGTGCTTTTTTAAAATGTCTTTTCACTGTAAATTCTGACATATTCATCTCCATGGCAATTTTGTAAATTGGAAAATCATTTATAAAATGTAAATCCATTATTTTAAGTTGTAAAGGAGTTAACAATACGTTTTGTCTGATATGTTTCAATTTTTCTACAGAATAAAGATTTTTCAAATATCTTTTCGCTATCATTGCTTCTGACATCATTAAAATACACCTCATTTAAAAATTTTCAACCTATCTTCTCTTGCCCTTAAATTGTTATCGCTACAGAATTTAAAATAGTTTTCTTGTTGTTTCTTTAGTAATGATTTTTTTAATTGAAATTGTTTTTTTAATGTTTGTTCTAGTTGCAAATTCTCTGAATTTTTAATATTGTCTTGTATTACCTTAATAACCCTTTTTGTATTTCTTATATTTCTTTCTAAATACCTTTGTTTTTGTGATTTTATATAAGCTTCTTTGTTTTCTTCCATACCGTACTTAGCAATATTATTTGTCATTGTTTTTGGATCAAAAGGTATAAAATTATGGCGACAGTTCCAGCCGCAAAGTCCGCCACCTGTTCCATAACCTGTAGATTGTATGAAATCTGGGTACTTTTCATTACTAGCCATTGCCGTCACCACCTTTAAAAACATTTTACAACTTTTAACAGTTTTTTGCCATATAAAAATCATCTAATGTTTTTAAATATGCATATGCAGAAACTATATCTAAATCAGAAGTATATTCTTTGCTAATGTATGTTGGTTTTATAAATACGTTCATTGATTTTTGATTTTTCAATGCTTCTTTTTCTTCTTCACGTTTATCCGAGTTTATATAACTCGCAACTTCTATAATGCTTTCACAATTAGTAATATTATTAATGCTAACTATTCTATGATAATTCAAAGTTATTCCATTAGCTAAAACCAATTCTTTATTTAATGCCATTTTTATTTCTCCTTTTTAATTAATATTTGTAACCTATTACTTTTGATATTGCTAGATCGTTGGTATCATATACAGTAGGAGCACCGCTATTAGTAATATAACCCCACATTGTCCTTGTGCCAAGAAAAACAATAGACTGATAATTAACCTTAATTGCGCAAGTTCTCCATAATGTCATTATGTCATTGTTATTTACGTATCCAGCAGTTTCAGATAACGTAGTTGTTTTGTGATATGGATCATGAATTTTACTTATCATTGTTCTTCCTTGAACTGTGTATTCTATTTCAAAAAACTCATATCCAGTTGATGGGGTAGACAATGGAACGGTGTTTTTCGTGCCATCAGAATTTTCATATAAAACTTCACTTGTAAGAACACCAAAATTTTTACGAGCTTCAGAAGCCGTGGTGGCTCCTGTACCACCGTCACTTATTTTGCAAGGGAACATGCTGTATATTCTATTTTCTAAATCATTCATATTAACGGAAGAAAAAGAAGTTCCAACCCTTGAGACATTTCCCTCTGCTCTTTCAACGTCGACAGTTGTTTCTTCTCCTGTTTCTGTATTTGTGAGCTTTCTCCTTCCTGGATTTTCTGTGATTCTATCTTCCCATATTTTTTTTTCAAACATATTTAAACACTCCAAAATTATAAAATACCTATGTTTTCACCGCTATAAATTTCAATTTGAGACGTGTCTGTACCCTCACCACAATAATATTGTTCTTGATGAATTAAAAGTTCATATATATCTAATATTATTTTTTCTATATCATTTATTTTAAAATAGTAATTATACGGCAGCCCTGGAACATTCGGGGTGTATTTATCTAAAATATATGACAGTTTGGACCGTAAACTTAATAAATTAGATCTTATCCTTGAAAAGTCAGTTTGCAAAGGAATATCGGTTTCTTTCCAATTGGTTTTTGTTGTTACTGTATCATTTAATTTTTCGGCAATTACTGCAATATTATTCTCAATTCTGTTTAAATCACTAATATTTAAAGCGCCTTTTAAATTATTTTTCCATTCAAGTTTTTCTTCTTCTGTAAAATTTTTATATCCTTTTTGAAGTAATATTTTAAGTGAATTGACATTCTCGAGTGTTCTGTCAAATATAGGTGTTTCAAACTCCATCGTTAACAACCACATCCCCTATAACTTTTGCTTTGCTTATCATTCCGCCGCTCAAACTTATATTTTGTTCTATTAAATATCCTTTTATTTTATACCCCAAATCGGTTTGGACAGTTACAACATCACCCGTTTTTATTGTTCCGTTATTTATAAATTCAAACTCAACCATGTAAGGAACATTTTCATAGTATTTTTTTATGTTCTCAATAAATTCATTGTCATTACCGTTATCGTCTACCCCATGGAAAATTAATGGATCAGAATCAATTTTCACTACATTTTCAACTTGATTAGTTTTCTCACTTATATCAAAAATATGAAATCCTGCGTTATCTGATTCATATTCTATAATTTGGAATATATATGTAGCGGTTTCAGCAGGAGTGAAATTAAAGTAATATAAGTTATAATCTGTATCGTTTAAATATGTCCATTGACTACTAGACGTTTTTTTGTATCTTACATATTCAATTGGTTTTGAAGATGTTATTTTAGTCTTTACTCCTTTTGTTAAGTTAAGTGTAGTTAATTCTTTATACTTACCATCTTCAGTCTTGTCATGATATTCATATTTAGTATAATGTAGCTCCACAACAGATGGAGACTCAATTAAACTTACTTTAATTTCTCCGAGAATATTATTTAGGTTTATTTCTGATGAAGATTCATTTTCTATAATTCTGGAAACTTTTATAACGCCATCTCTAGTGTCATTCACACTTGCACATGAGCAAAAAACTATTGCTTGAATTACTTTTTTATAGTCTCCATATGGTATAGTTCCAAACAATGGTGTTGTTAAGTTTTCAGACACACTATAACTTAAATTTGAATAAATATCTGATGTATAATTATCAAATAATTTTTTAAGTGCTGAATAAACAGTATCACCTTCACGATATGGTGTTTCTACTGGGTTCAAACAAAACCATCCGTCATAGCAAGTTATTCGTGAAAGTATACCAATTGGTGAAATTAGGCTGAATGTTATTACATTTTTGACTGATGCATCCCATGTATCAAGGAAAAATAACCCAAAATTATATTCTGATCCATCACAATCAACATATAATTTTAATTTTTGGTTTTTACCTAAATATCTAAATGGACCATTTGGGTCGAGAGCATTAAAATCGTTTTCTTCTGAGTACACGCTTAATGAACAAGTATTTGTTTTTATTTCTTTTGATATTGGATTTACATTTTCAGTTACATCACAAGAAAGAACCTCATCATCCCAGTTATAAATTTTACCAAGATATAAATATTGCATTTTGGTGAACATTCCTGGAAATTTAGTACTTTTAAATTTAATAATAACTTTGTTAAATGATTCGGCTGAAATATCCACCGTATAATATCTAGAATTAGGATATAAATCATAAGATTTTATGATTTCACTATCTTTCATGTAATCTACACTTATTTGATCAAGAAAATCAATATTTCCAAAATCGATTGTAATTCCATATATGCTATATGTCTCTGCTAAGCTAACAACTATTTCATTAGTAGAAACGCAATTTTCATCAGATAAGTTTTTACTGAAATAAGAAAGGTCATAACTTGAACTATTAAAAGTTTCTAAAGTACCGTCTAGAACATTTATATTATGTTCTAACGTCATAAATGGCATATATTCAGATATATTTGTTCTTAGTTTTGATATAGTACAAAAATCACTATTATTTTCTGCATAAAAAGTTGCATTTTTTAAAGCTGATTCCTCGGTTAACTCAAACGAAGCCCTAACAGATGTTTTCAAGATACTCTCCTCCTGTTAGGCAGCTTTGCAACTAATTCGCATGACAACCCATTAAATTGACGTTCATATCCATTATTTGGGTTTGCATAAATAATTTCGTCACTAACATCAGAAATATATCCTTTAAATGTCATCATTTCAACCGTGTCAGCTATAGTTATATCATGGAATTCCGTTGGTTCTGTCAATTTATCCCATAAAATTTTATATCTTTCGGGTTCATCATTATACGCAAACTCTAATGAATAGTTGTAATATGTACCTATGACTTCTCTTCTTAAATCTCCGTCGGCTGTTCTTCTTGCGTACTTATCTAAAATATTTGCTTTTCTGTTTATTTTCGTAAGCATCACGCCAAATTTATTCCCATCAATTATTAAAAGATGTTCTGTCATACATAAACACTTCCACTGATCATATTATCACCTATTCTAGAATTTTCTTTTTTAAGTTCAAAATGCAAATAGGAAATTAATTGAGAGATATCCCCAGACGCTTGAATAACAACATTATTCATGCCCTTGTTATCTATTGCTTTATTAAATGCCTCTACCATTGTATTCAGCGGTGTTTCGATATTAGTTTGACCTTTAGGTTGATCATTAAGCCATGCTAAAAACGGGCTACTTCCATCCAGTACCGCTCCTTGGGCTAATTCTGGAATATGTAAAAAGCTCTCAGGTACTCTCGGTATTTTAGGAACATGCATTTTAAATTCCCATCCACCTAACCAATCAGGCATTTTAAATCCAAAACCATTTAGTTTATCAATAAGCGAGTTAATTCCATCTACAATACCATTAGAAAATTTTCTTATTCCACCTGTAATTGAATTAAGAAATCTTATACATTTGTTTCCGAATTCTTTTATTCCATTTGCTGCTCCATCCCATATTTCATTCCATTTTTTCGAGATTGACTCACCTATAGATTTTACCCAATCACCAACTTTTTTCCCGAATTCAATAGCTTTATCTTTTATGTCATTTACAAGTTTTATGAATCCGTCCCAAACGTCTGAGAAAAACTTTTTCACATCGTCCCAATGCTTTACTAACATTATAATGCACGTTATTACTGCTGTTATTCCTATAACTACCCAAGTCCATGGATTTGAAAAAAGCGCTACAGTAAGTGCCCAAGTTCCTTTGATCATCCCCCAAATAGCAGGAATCATTTTAGTGAATAATACGGTACAGAGTTTCTTTATCCCTAATGCGGTTGCTTCAAGTGCTAAAGCTTCCAAAAAAGACACTATCCAATCCAATAAAACTTTATTATTCTCATCAGATAAAAAATCCGCTAAGTTGTTAAGAGCATCAGATAAATTATTTAAAAAATCTGTTATTAAAGTTCCAACCCAGTCTGCAACTGGTTTTAAAAATTTATCATATAAAAATTTCAAGTCTTTACCAGCTTGATTAGCTATTGGTTGAATAACTTTAAGGACAGAATTAAGTGCATTTAAAAATGAAGGAATTGCATCAGAAATAGTCCATTTTGCAAATGGCGCTAATACATTTTCATAAAACCACCATAATCCTTCACCTATATCAAAATCTGAAAGCGTATTTTTAAGGTTATCAAAAGCGTTTGTAATATTAGAAAAATCAATATCTTGAAATGGCGCTTTGAATCTTTCTGCTATTTCATTCCAAAATGATGAAACACTACTTTCTACAGGTTTAAATGCCTCTTCATTTATACCAACGGATTCTACCGCAACATCAACAGGGACTTTTTCAGATTCGTTTTCAGGTTTTTGAGAGCCTTTATCTATGTTTAAAACTTCGATTTTATCAAACGAAGCTAGAACGTCTTCCGTCTTTTTCGCTTCTTTAGAGACTGATTTTAAACCTTTCTTTTGCTTTTTTGTTGATGAATTAATTACTCTACTCATTTGTTGAGCTGTTTTTTGGCTTTGAGATAGTGTTTTCCCGAACAAAGCAGATATAAAAGTAGCAAGTTGCAAAGAAGCCCATGACAAAAACTTCCCAAGTTCTCTTAGCGCTGGCAATACTGCGCTATATATAGGCGCGAATGCTGTTAACAAATTTGCTTTTATTTCTTGCAAAGATCTTGATAATGAATCGTCGCTTTTAATCAATGCGCTAGAAGCTTTTGCCATTTCTCTAAATCCTGCACTTATAATATTAAAAATAAATGCAGATTTTGCTAGGTTTAATATCCTGTTGCCAAAATGTCCTATTGATTTACCAGCAGATTCAAACGGGCTAGAAAGCTTATCTTTAATTGATCCCAAACTATCAGTATATTTCTGCATACCATTTTTCACTTTATCTAATAAAGTGGAATTTCTTTCTAGTTTGCTAGAATTATTTTGCAAATTTTCAGAAGCTTTCTGTAATGCTACATTTTTTCCTTCAATTCTACTTTTGAGCAATGCCTCTTTCTTTTCTGCCAATCCTAAATCCATTTCGTATTGGTGTAGTTTTTCAATTTGCCTATCTGTAGCCGCACCACCATTAGCCGCAATAGCGTCTTGAACAGCTTCTCTTCTGTCTAATATTTTTAAAATTCTATTTTCTTGAGTTTCTAACTGTAACGCTAGGGAAGATTGTTGACTTACAATATTTGCGTATTCTTTTTCAAGTTGAATCTGTTTTTTTATTAATCTTTCTCTTTCTTTAGATAATTCTTGATAAGAACTCTTTTGGGAATTTATTTCATTTTCTATTCCTGATGTATCAACTGTTGCCTTTATTCTTATTTCTCCATCATATTCCGCCATTATTTTTCACCACCAATTAAATTATAAAATTCATCTATTAATTTATTTTGTTCAGGGGTGTAAATTTTTTCCACATTTACTTTGTTTAATTCAAATTTTCTTTTTTGGCGTTTAATTTCAGCTATTGCTTCTTTCCCGTAATGTTTATATTCAGATGGTTTCATCATTCTTATATTTACGACTTCTCTAAATGCAGTTTTATTTAAATCATTAAACAAATAAATAAATTCAAACCAATGCAATTTTTTTTCGGTTGCCAAATTAATATTATATTTGACTCTAAAAGCCGAGTAAATCCTAGGTGCATCAATTAAAAAGTCAAAATATTCTTTGTTATCTTTATTTGAATTACTTTTTTCTTCTTCATCACCGCAATTCAAGAACCATCCAAGCCCCTTTAAAGCTAATTCAAACGGTGGGATCCCATTACCATATAGCATAGTTAACGCCGTGTAGATCTTTTGAATTTTGCTATAATCATCATTACCAAATAAATCATTTCTGTCTTTTAAACATTCACTTATAAATATACCATTAAAAAACTCAGGGTTAATTAAATATCCTTCATATTCTGTCGGTAACCCATCAGTCAAAATGTTAAACATAATTAACCACGACGTCTGTTATTTAATTTATTTAAATAATTAGTTTTAACAGATTCTATTGATTTTAATTTTTCACCTGTGAACTTTTCAAGTAATTCTTGATATTTAACTAAAAATTCAAATACTGAATCAGCTGTAGGATATTTCACTCCAAATATTTTTATGCAAGTTCCCTCGCCGATGTATTTGTCTACTGTTTCGGCTATTTTTTTGTGAATTGATAATGATTTTTTTATTGAGTTTATTGTTTCTTCTATATCGTCGCTATTTACTTCTTTTTTTTCGTTTAAAACTTCAGTTTTAGAATAATTTGAGATTTCCTGAACCATATTTGTATAATTTTCGAGTAATTCAGAATCGTTCAAATTTATTTCTATATAATCGTCATTATCATTTACTTTTATTTTTTTTATATATCTACTTGATTTTATTTCTCCGTCAAACATTAAAATCATTCCTTTTTGTAATTTTAAGTTTGTCCAGCCAATTTAATAATACTGGCTGGACATAATAATTTTTTATTCAGGCTTTTCAGTAGACCATGTATAAACAGGAGTTCCAGTTGTTTTGTCAACTGTTACATATCCTTTTGTTTGGTCGCCTTTTCCGTTTATAGTAATTTCGGTTGAGAGATAATCTTCAGCACTTCCGCCAATGTTTCCTATTGAAATACTGGCGCTTCTTCTATATCCAATATAATAAGCTTTATTAGCGGTTGGAGTTACATCATCAGCCTTATCTAATAAACAGAACCTAATATATTCAGTGTCAGAATTGGCTCCAACTGGAAGTTCATTGATTTTTTTTCTAACGTAGTCGCATACTGGATCATCAGCAACGACGGCAGCAGAAATAGAAATCGACGGTGCATAAGATTTTACAAAACTTGTTTTAGCATCTTCAGCCACATATTTTAAAGTTTCTTCATCAGGGTTGAACTCTTCTGTGAGGTCTGTAACACCCTCATTTATAAGAGCAAATGTTTCGCTACTACCTGATTCAGACACAAGCAATAGATGCTGGACTGCAGATCTTTGTTGAGGAGTTTTAGCCATTACAATATCATCCTTTCTTATGATACATTAAATTTAAATCTATTATACTATCTTCAATGCCATTTTTATTTTTATCAACCAATATTGTCCTATTTTCTTCAGATATCTCTATAATATCAATTTTGTCACTAACATACGGATACGATTCCAAAACATAAGTAGTTCCATCAAAATTTATTATAGTATTGCCACCAAGCCACTCACTTATAGTGCTTAGTAAGGACTGTTTACTAATTCGTTCATCGGAGTTTTTAGTAGCATATCTATAATGCATCCTAAAACTATATTTGCCTATATATGAGTTGCCTATATACTTTCTAAATATTTTAGCGCCACCGTTTGTTCCTATACCTATGCATTCATTGTCTGGCAACATATCATAAAACATTATATTTTTAACGGATTTAGGCAAAGCTGGGAAAGTTTTTATTAAATCAATTAACGACTTAATAATTAATTCTTGTTCTGAGTTACTAACTAATTTGTATTTATCCATTTTTCACAACATCCTTAACAAGTTTTACCCATTTATCTTTGTAGCGTTCTTTTGCTTTTTTATACCAAAAGCTCGTCGCATTTGGATGTCTATCTTTAGTATAAACAAGATCTTTATTTATAACGTGTTTTTTACCACCTGGTCTAGCATATGTGCTTCCTCTTTCGTCAACCATTACCTTACCATAATATTGGAATCTCGCATATGGACCATTATACACTAACTCGGTGTTTTTATTTTCAGCATGTGCAGAATTAGACAAAGTTAAATCCAAAGCTGGCACATATTGTTCTGTATCAATTCTAATTTGATTGATTAGAGCAGCTTGGGCTTTTTTAATATTACCATTCATTCTTTTTAAGTTAATTTTGAATTCAAAATCACTCATAAAATGCCTCTAATTCGCATATATTTCAAAATGTTTTAATTCGTCGAAAAAAGTTTTAAATTGATTGATTACAAAAACATCATCAATAGAATTTTTCATTTCATTCAAATTTACATTTTCAACATTCGTATAATCACCAATTATTACGAAATCGATATTATTTTGGATTGTAAACTTTTCAGATGATATATCCCAGCTTTTAGGTTTGGAATAATATATTTTTTTACCTTTGCTATAAATATACTTTCCTGTTTCATCTTCTAAATATTCAAATATTATTAATACACTCGTATTGCTATCTGTTTGGTTCAAATTAGGCACAGTTTGATAACTTGGCTGAACTTCTACATTTTCTATTAAAGTTTTAAAATACTCATCTTTATCAGAAGAATAATTAAATAAAGTTATTGTCTGATTATACATATCACACCACCCATGATGTAATATTATAATATTTCCCGTCAATCATACATGGATAAAGCCAAAAATTAATAACGTTACCTATTTTTGAGTTAATTGTGGCTGAATTTAAAAGTTTTTCAGCCACAGACACGTTTTCATACGTTTTCGAAACAGAACCAGCCG